>Ga0209501_10000615_pt1 | contig 42777 bp, 43 predicted proteins | sample ArcticOcean_MG_C_4_FD_187434 | JGI IMG/M metagenome (GOLD analysis project Ga0209501, IMG submission 187434) | Marine microbial communities from western Arctic Ocean - ArcticOcean_MG_CB4_134 (SPAdes) (version 2) | ecosystem: Environmental > Aquatic > Marine > Oceanic | place: Arctic Ocean...
CGGAACAACTCAGGTTGCGGCAAACCTCAGCCACAACAATCAGGCCGCCTTGATACGGATCCAACTGACAGAACCGGCCATTCCCGTCAATGGTGACCGCGATGGCCTTCTTGGTGCCTTTAATCCGGAGGACTGCGGCGTCGCTGCCCGGCCCAACCACGGTATTGGTCTGAACCTGATGGTCGTACTGACGGTAAACGCCCTGTTTGTTGGCGATATTGGGAGAGGCCAAAAGCCGCAACAACGTCTCTTGCAATCCGTCCTTGGGCAGCGGAACAGAATCCAGTTCCAAAACTAGTCGGTCGATATCTGCTTGAGACTGTTTCCCTTCCAAGCGGTATTCGGGTGCTTTCGAGAGCGGTCCAATCGGCAGATCAGCCACTAGCTCAGGGCCAACGGACACCTGAGCAATCTGATCGGCGATGACCTGACCAATCTCATGGCAGGTCACATCCCATCTCTCCATAACCGCCTTGATGGCCGCCACATTTTCCGGCGCAACCACCAACAGCATTCGCTCTTGGGACTCGGAGAGCATCACCTCGTAAGGGCTCATGCCCTGCTCCCGTTGGTGCACCTGTCCCAGATTAAGGCGAATTCCCCGGCCTCCGCTAGCCGCAGACTCAATCGCCGCGCTGGTCAAACCTGCAGCACCCAGGTCTTGAATCGCATTGACCAGACCAGTGCTCAGCGCTTCCAGGCAGGCTTCAATCAGGACTTTTTCTAAGAACGGGTTTCCCACCTGAACGGTGGGGCGCAACTCAACTTCTTCTTCGAAAGTCCGAGACGCCAACCCGGACGCACCGTGGATGCCGTCACGGCCGGTTCCGGCGCCCACCAGCAGCATGATGTTGTCCACTTCACTGGCTGCGGCGGTTGCGATGTTATCGGCGCGGACCAGGCCTACACACATAGCGTTGACCAAAGGGTTTCCGGAATAGGACTCGTCAAAGCAAATCTCACCGGCGACGTCGGGCACGCCAATGCAGTTGCCATACCAAGAGATACCACCGACCACGCCGTGGAAAAGATGCCTGTTTTGCGGGTCTTTTAGGGGGCCAAAGCGTAGCGAGTTGAGCAGGGCGATGGGACGCGCACCCATGGCTAAGATATCTCTCACAATGCCGCCCACGCCGGTCGCAGCGCCCTGGAGCGGCTCAACTGCCGAGGGATGGTTGTGGGACTCCACTTTGAATACCACAGCCAACCCGTCGCCAATATCCACTGCCCCGGCATTTTCCGCACCGGTTTGAGAGAGAACACGGCTTGCCGCCCGAGTTGATTCATCTTGAGCGAACAAACGCAAGAGCGGCCGCGAATGTTTGTAGCCGCAGTGTTCGCTCCAGAGCGCGCCAAACATGCCCAACTCAACCGCGTTTGGCTCCCGGTCCAGGCGCTCCAATATCAGGTTGTACTCAGCTCGAGAAAGCGCAATCTCGTCCAGTGTTTCTTGGGTCACCGCCATCTAACTCAAACCTTTGCTCAAACTCGAAATCGATACGTCGGCAAACTGCTAATTTATTTACCCTTTACGGATGATGTATACACCGGTCACGCCGTTTCGTCGATAGCCTATTCGGCCTCGGGTTCATCTTCATAGGTAACCGGATTTTCAGAAACATTGCCGTCCTGATCCGAAGGCCAAACTTGGCCCTGTGCGATGTAATTATAGTTGGCCCCGGAGCCGAAAAATTCACTAACTTGTTCCAGGTCAGTTGTGGTGATCAAAACCTGTTCGTAGTGGGTAGCTTTCTCCAGGAGCCGGTGCCGCCGGGAGCTGTCCATCTCTGAAAAAGCATCGTCAAACAACACAACTGGTCCTTCACCCCTGACCGAAGACAAAAACTCAGCTTCTGCCAATCTCAGAGTCAACGCCAAAGTCCGTGCTTGGCCCCTGGAGGCAAAGATTCCCATATCTGCGTCGTCAATCATTAAATTGAAGTCGTCACGGTGGGGACCAACCGCAGTCACTGGGCGGGCTCTCTCTCGGTAAGACACTGCGGCCAATGCTTCTCCAAAGTTATTCTCAGTCTCCGAAAGGTCACCACCCAATAGGACACTGGGCCGATACGCAACTTCCAGGTTTTCCTCGGGCCCGCTGAGATCTTCATGGTGCTGCACGCAAGCCGGGGTTAGTTGGCGCATGGCTTCATAGCGTCGCCAGGTGATCCAGGCCCCCTCCCGCACTAACTCGTCGTTCCAAAAGGTCAGCTCGTCCGCTTTTGCCCGGCCCTCCCGAACCAATCGCAGGAGCTGGTTCCGTTGCTGAACGATTTTTTGATAGCGCTGCAAGCCTTTCAGATAGAAATTGTCAGCCTGGGACAGGAGAATATCCAGAAACCGCCTGCGGCCCGATGGCGGGCCCTGAACCAGTTCAATATCGGCGGCACTGAACAGCACCGCGTTCACTTGACCAATAAGCTCCCCAGCGGTGCGTTTTATGCGGTTGACCCTAATGTCCTTACGCACGTTGTAAGCAAGGCCGTTAGCGTCGTTTCCAGAACGGTGAGTGGGTTGATAACCAACAATGACGCGGATACGCTGGCCATTTTTTTCGATGGTCCCGTCCACCAACGCTTGCTCACCAGCATTGGCCGCTTGGAATGTAACGACCTCACGTTCATTCTCAGCGCGGAACGAACGTGCAATGCAAAGCAGATACACAGCTTCTAGAAGGGTCGTTTTGCCCTGGGCGTTGGGGCCGTAGTAGACCGTGACACCCGAAGATAGCCCAAGATCTAGCTGGGTGAGGTTACGAAAATTGGTTAACCGAAGCCGGGAGAGGTATGCCAACCTGTCGTGTTCCTCCCATTATTCGGTGTTCGCTAATTAGGGGCGCGTTAAATCAGAACGCGTAAATTGGAGAGCTGAGAGCTAATCTATGAATCTGCCGGACTAACCCTGGTCTCGCAGCCGCTGGATCTCGGCGTCCAACGCGGTGGCGGCCCCCGCTTCACCCGCGGAGAGCCGGAAGCAGCGGTCAATGTAGAGTTTAGCCAACTGGGAACTGCGGTCTGAGTTGTCTTTGGCAGCGACCAACAGGTCAGCCACATTGTAGTTCTCGGGGAGATGCCGCGCCAACACGGTTATCTCTGCGCCGACCTCATCTGCCGCTGCTGTGTCTGCGCCATCAACGGCAAACCGCATTCGGCCCAGTAGTTTTGACAGTTCGCCCAGTTTATCGGACTCGCTCATGAAGCTGAAAAGCACTTCATTCACATTGTATGAATCGTCTCGCTCGGGTTCCGGTTCGGGCTCCGGTTCTTGGGCCGTCGGCATCTCCAGCGTCTCTCTGAGTTCTTCGCCGATAGCAGCGGCGGCGCCCTCAGCCGGGGTACTGTTCATGGCCAAGGAGTCGGAACATAGGCCGGAGTAGACCTGCACAGCCTCTGTGGCCATTTCCATCATCCTGGGCAGATCAAAGGAAAACATGCTGCCGCCGTAGACCAGGTCATCCTGTCTCAGTTCGCTAAGACGCTCTAGCTCAGAGAAGGTGCCTAGGGCTTCCGGAACGGGAGGCATGGCAAAGGCAGATAGATCACTGAGGGGCATGTTGCCCAAATGAGAGGCCAGGAACGGCGGTACGTACTTGGTAAGATCCGACTTTACCGGCAGCGTCACCACATAGGTGGCATACACCGTGTCCTTCTCTGTATCCACTCGGAAATAAAGCAAGGCATGCCCTCTAGGATTTTGTGAGTCGCCCTTTTCAAAAACCAGGTCCATGTGCGTCACGCCCTCAACGACAAATGCCATCACCCATTATAGGGCAAAGGCGATTTACTCACCACGCCCAGAGTCGTTTCATTCCCCTGCCTTCGCGTTGACTACGAAAGCCAAACTAAGTATTGTAGGAGCAACGTGCCCGGCACAGTCGAACGTGAGACCTGCCTGAGCTTGCAAGGAGCCAGAAATGGCCGATACAGAACTTAAAGTATTTAGCTATGACAAGGTTGTCATTGGCGAGGAACTGGGGTCTTACGAATACATTCTGACCCAAGAGATGGTGGATGCTTTCCGCGCCTCCGTGGACGACCCGGAAGCGTCATTTCCGACCCTGGGCGTGAAGCACGACGCCACCGCCTTTGCCATGGTCTATACCGATCCCATAGGCACCGTGAACGCCGGGAACGAAGTGGAGTTTTTCAACCCACCGGTGGTCGGAAAGAAGATCATCGTCACCGGCCGCATCGCGGATAAATACCTGCGCCGGGACAAACCCTACATCGTCATTGAAGCGACCGCCATCGATGAAAACGGTCGCTTGCTCGAAAAACTTAGTACCTATCAACTAAAGAAGCCTGATGAGTTGGGGAAAAAATGGCATCCAGAACAGAAATAGAACCTGGGCAAACAATTCCTTCCGTCACCAAAGAAATCACGGAAAAATCTATTCTTGGGTTTGAATCCACTGGGATTCTGAACTTGGAGAATATCCACAACAACCCCGAGTTGGCAGCCAAGCGGCTGGGTACCACCTACACGCTAGCCTCAGGCCGCATGTCGATCACATTTGCCACTGAGTGCTTGCGAAAATTCTTCGGACCTGATGTTTTCAACCACACTGGCACCGTAAACCTGAAATTCCTCAGGCCAGTTAAGGCCGGCGATACTATCACCGTCACCGGAGCCGTCAGCGGTTCAGAAGACACTGCAAATGGCACGAGAGTATCCGTTGACCTCTTTTGCGATAACCAGGATGGCAACCGGACTGCGGTTGGTGTCGGCACTGCAGTCATCAATTAACCTTTAATACTTCGAATATATCCGGCGGCGTACCAACACATTGGAGGATCAAATGGCAGGGTCAGAACACGGAAAAGTACAAGCTGAAATCATCTATTGTGTAGCTTGAGGCTACTTCCCAGTCGCCACGTGGTTGGCGAACGAATTCTTCAAGTCCGACGCACCGGGTGATGTGGCCATCACCATGACTCCCTCAGATAAAGGACGCCTGGAAGTGTTCCTTGATGGCGAAAAGATCTTCGACCGAAAAGAAGCCGGAGCATTTCCCGACTTGAGCAAGGTCAACGAACTGAAAATGGCCATCGCAGAGAGAATTTTCGAGGTTGAAGAGGCCTAAATTCCCTAACCAACTCGATGGCCCGGACTACGCAGCCTGGGAGCAAATCCTGGGCTGTATTTTTGTGAACAAACTGCTCAGCCCCACGATCAGTAAACGGAGTACGACACTTTGGCTAACCAAGAACATGTAAAACTCGCCTCCAGCGGCCCGGATGCCCTGGACTCCTGGCGAGAAAACAACCCGGATGTGAAATTGGACCTGGAAGGGGCCGATCTCAGCGGCGTAAACCTAGCCGGAACCAAGATCCACGAAGCTAACCTCAAGGGCGCAAATCTGACCAAAGCCCGACTAAGCAAGGCCAACTTGGCTGGTTCAGACCTCACGGGCGCCGACCTGAGCGAAGCAGACTTTGGCCAAGCGGGCATGGCCGGCGTTGACCTGTCTGGTGCTACCGTAAACAACGTAAATTTCTTCTGGACCGACATGAAAGGCGCCAGCATGACGGGCGCTGAGGTCAAGAGTTGCCGCATGAATCGAGTCAACCTGATCGGGGCCGACCTGACCAACGCCGATTTCAGTCAGTCCAACATGATTGAGGCCGACCTCAGAAACACCAACATGACCAACACACGCTTCCACTCTTCCATGATGAATGGAGCGGACCTCAGCCGAGCCAACATGGTCGGCGCAGACTTCCACCTGGCTATGATCCGCGACTCCATGTGGATCGCCACCGACGTCCGCGGCGCCAGCTTCACCCAGGCCAGCCTACACCGGTCTGACTTCAATCTAGCCAAGTGGGACAACACCACTACTTTCCCGGATAATTTCGACCCCGAGAACACCGGCCCCAAAGACGTGAACGAGTAGCACCCCCTTAGCCAGTGGCAAATGGCCACTATGCTAGAATTATTTCGGCTAGAAACACCTGGCAGTAAAGCATCTAGGAGACTCTGTGGCCGTCCTTCAGATAGTGGGAAATCAGTCTGGCGCTGGCAAGACCAGCCTGGCAGCAGCGTTGCTGGTAGCAACCAACGCCGCTGGGAAGAAGGCTGCCTACTATAAGGCGTTCTCCGACGCGCCGGGCTTGGACGCAGATGCCGCTTTCATCGGCTTGTTACTCCAATCCCATGGTGGACCATCGGTGCCGGCTCCGGGTAAGCCAATCGACGCTCACGACTTAGCGAACACCCAGGCAGCCATTGCCAGCCTTCAATCCGAGGTTGATCTGGTAATCGTTGAGGGTCCGGACGCTGCCACACCCCTAGATATCGGCGGCAAAGTCGTGCTGGTACACAGATACTCCCGGCAAGCTTCCATCTCTGACTCAGTCTCCCAAGCCGGGCCTTTGCTGGCTGGGATTATCGTCAATGCAACACCGATTCACCGGCGCGACGAAGCTGCTCGTGACCTGGCCGGACAAGCCCTGCCGGTTGCCGTGATACCCGAAAGTCGCGGCATGCTAACTGTGACTGTAGAACAACTGGCGAACCACCTGGGCGGACAATGGGTGCTGGACCCGGTGCACGCCGACGCTCCAGTAGAACGATTCATGATTGGCGGCAACATCATGGATGAAGGCCCCACCTACTTTGACCGCTACCCCAACCAAGCCGTGATAACCCGCGTTGAACGCCCAGACATCCAGATGGCCTCCATGTGTGATAAGACCTGCTGTATCGTATTGACCGGACCCGGCGAACCCACCGAGTACATCAAAGCCGAAGCCCTGAAACGGGAGGTACCGCTGATTCAGGTGCGCACCAACACAATGGACACAGTTGAGTCATTGGCCGGACTGCTGGATCGAGCCGACGCCCGCACAATCACCAAAGCAAACCACTTCGCTGGTTTGTTAGACCAGTACCTGGGTGCCGACGCACTGCAGCAACTTATCAGCTAAGCCTGTATTAACATGGAACCTAGGCTCACATTCTTGACTGATCTAGATACCAGCCCCTACAATGTCACATAGGTTCGTCATTGGAGCAGCCCATTGAAACTGATCCCAACCAGCGCCAATAAATCGCCGGGGAGAACTATATGCCCATAACGCAGAATGGTATGGAACTAACAGTCGCAATTTCTGAGAAAGCGGCCGACAAGATTAAATACTTTGCCGAGAAAGACGGCTTTAAAGATGACGTAGGCATCCAAGTTGCCGTCAAAGGCGGTGGTTGCTCTGGTCTAACCTATGACCTGAAGATTACTGATGGCGCGACCTTTACCGACGCCGACAAAGTTGTCGAGCAGCACGGCGTCAAAGTCATCGTCGAGAAGAAGAGCTACATCTACTTGGTAGGCACCGAACTGGACTTCTCCGATGGCTTGAACGGCAAGGGTTTCATCTTTCAGAACCCCAACGCTACGAAAGCCTGCGGCTGCGGCACATCATTTAGTGTCTAGTACGCTCCGCACCTAACCAGGAAACCACAAGCGCCGCCTTGCCAAAGCAAAAGCGGCGCTTGTTTATTACAGCCCCAATTTTTTATAAATCGAAATGAACCCTGAGGTAAAGTCACCGATGGCCCTGCAAGAATCATCGTTACAGACCGGCGCAGCCATCTTTGTTGAGCGGCACGGCTTTCAACTGCCCGCCGTCTACTCTAACTTCGTCGCCGAATACTCCGCCGCCACCACAACTGTGGCCATCCATGACGCCTCATACATGGGCCGTTTAAAAGCCATTGGTGAAGATGGTTTGGACCTGCTGAACCGCATGTCCACCAACAAAGTTGTGGACCTGAGCGCAGGTGAGGGCGCGGTCACCGTGCTCACAACCGACCGAGGCCGCATCATTGATGTGTTGGGAGTGGTGAACCAGGGCGATCATGTGATTCTGTTGACTAGCCCCGGCCGCCAGCAAGCAGTGATTGATTGGCTAGATAAATACACCATCATGGAAGACTTGGTCATAAATGACGTTTCGTCCGAAACCACCATGCTGGCATTGGTTGGCCCGGACGCAGGTAACCTTTTGGGCTTAAAAGCGGCCCCGAAGCCTATCTCTCCAGACGAACTCACGATTCAATCTTTGAACTTAGGCGGTCTCGATGTGCTGGCTATTGAGCAACCTCTCGGTACCTTGTCTCGGTATTGGTTAATCACCGAGCCGGACGCCGCATCCGGAGTGTGGCAGCACCTGACAGAGATTGGCGCGACTCCAGTCGGTGCAACCGGCATGGACGCGGTGCGGGTTAACTTTGCGGTACCCGAGTTCGGCCCGGAGCTTGGTGAGCCTTTCAATCCGTTGGAAGCCGGGCTGATTGGGTCCGTGGACTTCACCAAGGGTTGCTATATTGGGCAAGAGGTCATCGCCCGGCTGGATAGCTACAAGAAGATTCAGAAGTACTTGGTGTCCCTGCGTTTCGACACCACAGCCAATCCGGGGGATGAGCTAATGCAAGATGGACAGCCCGTGGGAACGGTTACGTCCGTTGCTCCAGAGGCCACAGACGGAGTTTTGAAGGGTCTGGGCTACGTTAAAGCGGCGATGGCCATCCCTGGAACCCAACTGGACATAACAGGGTCAGAAACTGGCTCAGCGGAGATTCTGGCCTTTGCCCAACCCTACGGTCCGGCCAAAGACTGATTATTTAATCAGTCGAAGGCTCTATCTTGCCGTCTGCTGTTGCGGATAACAGGGCCGAGAAGTCGTACCCGCGTTTCCGCATTTCCTCAGAACCACCTTCATTTCGATCCAGAAGCGAGACCACTTTTACCACGGTGCAGCCCGCTGCCTCAGCAGCTTCAATGGCGTGGAAAAGCGAACCACCGGTGGTGCAAACGTCGTCCACGATGGCAACCTTGCTGCCGGCCACCAACGGCCCCTCGATGTTCTGTTTCATGCCGTGGTCTTTGCTCTCTTTCCGCACGATGAATGCCGGAATCGATCCGCCGGCCAGGTGGCTGGCTAACGCCACTGCAGTCACGATGGGATCAGCCCCCAACGTTGTCCCGCCAATGGCTGCCGCCCCAGCGTGCTGCAACAAGGGAAGTAGGGCTTGGGAAATCAAATGAGCCCCCTCCGGATCCAGGCTAAGCAGTCTGCCGTCAAAGTAATAACTGCTCTTTTTCCCAGATGCGAGGGTGAAATCGCCATATTTAATCGCGCCACGGTCCAGCGCCAATTCCAAGAGTCGATCAACTGTTTCGCTCAACTCGCCGTCCTCCCTTCCCCTGCAGTCAGATAAAGTTTCTGCTTGCGAATATACTCGTCAACTGCGTCCGGCACCAGCCCAACCAGTGAATCGTTCGCAGCAGCTTTTTGTCTTAGTGCGGTGGCACTGACATCGAATAGCGGTGCATTAATTACTTGGATTCGCCCTTTGGCTTCTGGCATGCGTTGGTAGAACTCATCCCAATCAAAGTCCTGCTCTCCGGGACGGTCCAATACCAACAATTGGCAGAGGGCCAACACCCGCTCTGGGTCCTTCCACAGGTGCAACTGACCCAGCACGTCCATACCCAGGATGAAGAACAAACTCGCTGACGGTTCCAAGTTGGCTGAAAGTTTTACTAGAGTGTCGACGCTATACGTGGGGCCAGGACGGTGGGCTTCAATGTCACAGACTTCAAAACCTGCGGTATCAGAGACTGCCAACCGGACCATCTCCAGACGATGTTCCACGATTGCCAAGGGTTCTGCTTGTTTCAGTCTGGGATGGCCGGCGGGAATGAATAGCACGCGTTCCAAGGATGCTTGGTCTTTGGCGACATTAGCAATACCCAGATGCCCTAGATGAATCGGGTCAAACGTTCCGCCGAGGATGCCGATATTCACGGCTAGCGGGCGCTCAGAACCAAGTTAGTTCAACTTCGCCAAACCGAATGGTGTCGCCAGCTTCAATCCCGGCGTCAATCAGCGAGTTGGCCAAACCGGAGCGTCGCATCTCTCGCCATAGTTGCAACAAAACCCGCTGGTCCTTTGTATCTGCGTAGGCGGTCAAACGTTCCATAGATTCTGACTCTACTACGTACACACCGCGCGAATCCCGCCAAACTGCCTCTTTGGCTGAAGATCGCTGTGGGCGGAAACGCATCGGTTCGACTTGGGGGCCTTCTACAAGTTCTTCCTTAGGGAGGTCGTTAAGCGCTCCCAGGATGTTGCCCATCAATTTATCGACGCCTTCACCAGTAGCAGCAGATATGAATTGCACACTCGAACCCTTGTCACCAATGGCGTGCATCAAACGAGCTTCAAGATCTTCCTGGGTTTCTCGAACCTCAGTGACATCAAGCTTGTTAACAACAACCAGCTGGTTTTTACTTGCCATCTCAGGGTTGAACTGTTCCAACTCCTGATTAATCATCAAGTAGTCTTCCACCGGATCTTCAGACATTCCGTCCAGCATATGCACGTAAAGTCGCGCTCTTTCTGCATGTCTCAAAAATTCGTGACCCAGCCCAATACCTTCATGTGCTCCTTCCAACAGTCCTGGCACTTCCATCATGACAAAATCATTTCGGCCAACCTTTACCACACCCAGTATCGGTTCCACTGTCGTGAAGGGATAATCAGCTACTTTGGCTTTCGCTGCTGAACACATTGAAATTAAGGTAGACTTGCCTGCATTTGGCTTTGCCAGCAAACCAACATCGGCCAACAACTTCAATTCTAGGAACAGGACTACCCGCTCACCTTTCTCACCGCGTTGGGCAAGAACAGGTTGCTGGTTGGTTGCACTTGCGAATCTGGAATTACCCCAACCGCCACGACCACCCACAGCTACAAGCCTAGGATTCTCAGTGGTAATATCGTCAACATATTCTTTTTCGCCATCCGGATACATTCGGTAAACAACAGTTCCCATTGGAACCATTATCTTTTTGTCATCACCATTAGCACCCCGCTTGTTCTTGCCTCCGCCGTGTCCGCCATGAATGACATAAATCGTACTGTTGAACTTGATATGCAACAGAGTATTAATCGATGAATCACCGACAATATACGCACTTCCACCATCCCCGCCGTCGCCTCCATTCGGACCACCTTTTGGTCGGTATTTCTCGCGGAGAAAGCTGCTGCATCCATTTCCACCGGACCCAGCGTTGATATTTAATCTAACTGTATCAATCATCGAATTTCTTTAAATAGTAAGGCAGTAAAAATAATAAGGGCGTGGATTAGTTGATATCTAGACGTGAGTACGCCTGGTAAATGGTTGAGTAGATATATTTTAACATGGAGTGGTCAATAAACTGTGTTGATAATCATTTAGGCAGTTGAGAATGAATCAAAGGGAGTGGTTGTTAAATTTGAGAATGAAATTAAGGCAAACAGATTTATCCCAGGTTAGAATCTGGATCGGCTGTGGTTATCCACTTGAACCAAATAGTTGCCCACAGCGCAACAACTGTGGTGTTATCCTGAATTAATCGTAAAGTAGAAGCGGATTGGGCGTAAATGCTTCATGCGAGAATCAATCTAATTTATCTAGCTGGGCTGGTTAGAATAGTGTTCGTTTCTTGCTCTGGTGCTACTAGCGTTCCAACGCCAACAATTGCCGAGCAATTAGATAATAAAATTGGTGGAGAGATCGATCAGGTGAACCGGATAGCGTACGTTAGTCCCAATGGCAACCTATTTACGGTGGACCCAGACGGGAGTGGTCTCTCCCAGCTGACCGGGAACCTTCAGGCTCAAAGTGACATTCCAGAACAGAGCTTTGGCGGAGATATTCAGGCGCAGCCGTTTCAAATGAACGAGTACTATACCTGGCCAACCTGGTCTGCTGACGGGACTAAATTGGCTGTTTCAAAAGTTACTCTCGAAACAGATGCGTCGGTCATCTCAGTAGAAGTGATGGACTTGATGACCGGCCGTAGCGAAACAATCTATGAAAACGGTCTGGCTGGACTGGTTGCTGAAGGTGCCCCGCACTACATCTACTGGGCACCAACCGGTGATCAACTGTCCTTTTTGGCTTCGACTCCAGAAGGTCTCTCCCTTTTCGTGTGGGATGGAGTGACTGGGAACTCTCCTGGAGTAATCGATCGGGGTGCACCGCTGTATTACCAGTGGTCAAACGACGCTCAAGCGATGGCGATCCATCTTGGTCCGGAGATTATTTGGGCCAAACCACTAACAGAAGATAGTCTTCGTGAGTCGTTCCGGTCATTGGGCAATTTTCGTGCTCTGGCAATCTCGCCAGATGGCGCCAGTCTGGCTTATGTGGATGAAGAAGACTCAGAGATTGCACTCTACATCTCAGCCACCAACAACCTCAATCAAGGCAAGAAATTGCTTGAGGTTGGACCCAACGCCGCATTCATGTGGTCACCGGACGGTACACAGTTGGCAGTGGCTGACCAGTCCAACCCCAGGGTCCCCCTCTTTGACCGGTTGATGTTGGTGCCTCTGGACGGTGGCCCGGTAACTACGTTAACCTCCAATGCCGGCTCCAGCGAGGTCTGGGCGTTTTTCTGGTCCCCTGCTGGTGACAAGTTGGCTTGGGTATCGGTGAACGCTCAAGAACAGGAACTTGAGTGGGTGGTATCTCCTAGCGACGGCTCCGATAACAAGCGATTGTTCAGCTTCCAGCCATCATCTGAAGTATTCATTATGCTCAGTTTTTTTGATCAGTATGCCTACTCGCATTCTCCGTGGTCCCCGGACGGAAAGTGGCTAGTTGTGGCTGGCACCAAGGGAAAAGTGGCTCTGAGAAATAACGGACGCACCCCCACAGGCGACCGCGTCTACGTGTTGGATGTAGAAGGAGATGAAGGACCCCGAGACTTGGGTGCAGGCGTTCTGGCTGTTTGGTCGTGGAACTAAGGCACAAGCTTCTAGTTGTTGCAATGATGGTGTCCGTTTTGTTGGTTGCCTGTGACTCGGATGGCACTACCCCGGCGGAATTGTCTTATATCGACCCTGGTCCAGCGATGAGTCAGGTCGTGGCCCAATTGTTGACCTTGGAATCGGCATCATTTACCCTGGACCATTTGGAAGGCAGCACAATATTGGTTCCTGGGGTGCTGATGACTAAGGTCTCGGGAGAGGTGTCGATCCCCGGCCGGTTTAGCGTTACGGTTGAAGCGGAATCGGAGTTTCCCAAGTCGTACATCGAGATCAGCATCATCACTATTGATGACACGGCTTACATGACCGACATCCTCAGCGGGCGTTGGAACCAAATCTCCGCCGACAGTCTCCCCTTTAATCTCTCCGGCTTGGGGCAGACCCTCGCCGACATCGTAGAAGCGGTACAAGAACCCACGGTCATTGGTCAAGAACGACTGGGCGATTTGGATACACTTCACATTAAGGGCCAAATAGCCTCTGAGGATCTTTCAGAATTGGTGCCTGGAGCGGGGCAGGGATTTACGGTTCAGCTTGAGCTTTGGTTGGACCAGAGCCAAGGCCTTTTACAACAGGTGCATATAATTGGCCGAGTCGTGCCAACTGATAAAACAAACACCCTTCGCCAATTGACCCTTGAAGATATAAACCAGCCGGTGGTGATTGAACCGCCTGGCAACAACTAGGGTTAAAGCCAGGGCAATGCTGGGAAAAGACCGAGAACTGCCAATTCCGTTTGTCCTGGCAATTATCGGCCTTGGGACATTCATCACCGCCCTTGATCAGACGGTGGTGGTGACGGCGCTGCCCAGTGTGATGCTGGATCTGAAAGTCCCCATCGCCCAATTGGACCGAGTCTCTTGGATCATCACCGCCTATCTGCTTGGGTACACTGTGGCCATGCCCTTGATTGGCCGCCTGGGCGACGTTTACGGCTACCCACGTGTCTATCAGGCTTCATTAGTAGTTTTTTGTATCGGTACTTGCTTAGTGGCAGTCTCATCAAGTCTCGAGTGGATGGTCGGCGCTAGGGTCATACAAGCGGTGGGTGGCGGCGCAACTGTCCCCATCGGCATGGCCCTGGCCACCACCCTTGTTCCCAAAGGACAGAGAGGATTGGCGCTAGGAATCGTCGGAGCGTCCGCGGAAGCCGGATCTATGTTGGGTCCGGCCTACGGCGGGGCAATAGTTGAAGCCTTGAACTGGCGCTGGATCTTTTGGCTGAACGTGCCTCAGAGCGCAGTGATTTTTGCCGCCTTATTCTGGCTGCCCAACCGCCGTGACGTAACAGCCAAAGTGGACTACATGGGTGGGGTAGTCCTGGTGGCTGCGCTGTTGGCGCTCTCGCTTGCTCTGTCTCGGACCAGCCTCTTCACCTTAGATTCGCCGTATCCGTTCTTACTGGCAGTGGTAGGCGTCGGTCTGGTTGCTTTGTTGGTTTTGGTTGAAACCAGGGCGTATCAGCCATTGCTAGTTCCAGCATTGTTTCGTTCCTGGTCGTTTTTAACGTCCAATTTGACCCAGGTGCTTGTGGGTGTGGCATTGATTGTTGCCATGGTGACTGTGCCGCTGATGGCCAATACCGTTATGGGAAAATCGCCCTTCACCGGGGCGCTCTGGTTGCTGCGTTTGACCGGCGCCATCCCGTTGGGGGCAGTGGCTGGGGGGTTTATGGTCAACCGATTTGGTTCTAGTCCGCTGACCGTGGTTGGGTTGGCGATGATGGCGGTTGGCATGTTCTTGGCCAGCGGTTGGGAGTTGGGTATAGCTGACCCGGCGTTGACGATCCATCTGCTGATTGCCGGGTTTGGGTTTGGCCTGGTGATTGCGCCAATTACCGTTCAGGCGCTCAGTTCGGCAGATGACGACTACCGAGGGACAGCGGCGTCGTTGGTGGTAGTCTCTCGCATGATGGGCATGACACTTGGGTTGGCTACCTTGTCAGCCTGGGGAGTGGAGTATTTTCAGGGGCTCACCGCGGGGCTGGAGTTTCCTTTTCCGCTGGTGGGAGAGGAAACTACCGTTTTTGAAGCCCGTGCTGCTGAGTACTCATCCAACGTTAACAACGCGGGACTTGAACTGTTCCAACGGTTCTTCCTGATAGCTTCCCTGATCTCAGTAATCGCAATCGTGCCAGCGCTAGGCATGGCACGAGGTAAACGAGAACCTTAGAGGGGGAAAGCCTCGTCTAGCGCGGCGACTTGTTCGGCAGTGAGTAACCAGCCCGATGCCTCGCAATTTTCTACTGTGCGGGCGACGCTGTTGGTCTTGGGTATGACAATTACGTTGGGTCGGGATAGGCACCAGTTGAGGGCCACCTGCGCCGCTGTCTTGCCCACTTCTTCGGCTACCCGCATTAGAACCAAGCCGCCCTTGTCGGGTCGGTAGCGTGACTCTCCTGAAAGTGATCCGTCAGCTAGGGGAGTGTATGCAATGATGGTGACGTCGTTGTCCACACAATAGGGAATCAGGTCGTACTCAATATCTCTGCGTTTGAGGTTGTACAGCACTTGGTTGGAGACGATTGGGTTGTTGGTCATGACCTGTTGCGCGTCTTGCATCTCTGCAACTGAGAAGTTGCTTACTCCGATGTAGCGCACCATTCCCCGCGTCACCAAATCCTCCATGGCTCCCATGGTCTCAGCGATGGGGACCGACCGGTCGGACCAGTGAATCTGGTAGAGGTCGATAACATCGTCATTGAGCAGGCATAGGCTCTTTTCCGCAGCCCGTAGGACGTCGTCGTGACGAAGGTTGCTGCCTAGGACTTTGGTGGCCAAAAATACTTTGTCACGCCGGTCTTTAATCGCGGCGCCTACCGCATCTTCGGTCTTGTACATTTCGGCGGTGTCGATCAGATAGGCGCCCAGGTCGATGCCCTTTTGCAGCGGTTCTGGCCCGCCCTTATATCTCCAGGTGCCCAGGCCAATCTCCGGCACCATCTCGCCAGTGTTGCCCAATTCTCGATATTCCAAGTGAACACCCCCGTGCCTGGTCTCGCGTGTCGATTCAATGGCTGCTATGGTATACCAAATGCCGTAAAGTACTACCAACAGAATTCAGGAATGATTCAGCCCAGGAAAATTCAGCGAGGTGCAATTATGGAGTTCAAAGACATTCAGAGCCATTTTGAGACCAATCACCGAGGAGTGATAACGACATTTCAGGCCAATGGGGCCGGTCATTCCAGCATAGTGGTCTGTGGAGCCTATCAAGGCAAAGCCGCCTTTGTAATCGTGAACGGCACCTCGGCTAAGGTCCGCAATCTGCGGAGGGATCCTCGCTGTACCGTGATGTCGGTGACTGAAAACTGGCGCACCTGTGCGGTGGTTGAGGGCCAAGCGACGCTGATGGACTACCACAACACTGACCCGGAAAAGATGCGAGTGGAACTCCGCGAAGTCTTTCGCGTCTGTGGCGATAAAGACCACCCAGACTGGGAAGAATACGACCAAGCTATGGTCAAACAAGACGCAGTGATAGTCCTGGTCAAGCCCGATCGCGTGTACGGGAAGCTTCGGTAGGGGTTACGCGAACGGGAGGCTAGCGTCTGATAGGCTGACCAACTCGCCCCGCTGGTTGACACCTTTGACACGGACTTCCAGTAGCTTCTTGCCGCCTTCTTCGCTCTTGCCAGTTATTTCGCCTTGAAAGGTGACTGTGTCGCCGCCTCGGAAGGGTGTGATGGCCCGCATGAGTAAGCTGCCGCCCGAATAAAAACTGCTGACAGGGAAGGACATCGCCAGGTTCTGGTCTACGTAGGACATAGTGGCAGGACCCGAATTGGTCACTCCGGCAAAGATGTTCTGTTTGGCAAAATCCTCATCGGTGTGGATATTGCTGTCATTCTTGCGGCCAGCTAGGCGGAAATCGTTCTTCCGAATCATGATTTCTTCGCTCTCGGTGATTGCCAACTCTGCTAAAACGTTACCGATGGACGCCGAGTTGAATTCCAACAAGCCAGAGTTAGATGGCTGCGGTGTTTCTGGAGTGGCCTCAGATGAAGGGCCATCGTTTTTGGCCGGAACAGTTCGCTGCCCCTTGGCGTACTCAAAAATGCAGGTGTAGTCGTACTCAGCGGCCTTCTCGCCCCGCTGGTTGATGGCCTCCACCCGGAAGGTGACAAACTTGCTGCCCCGACGCTCGTACTTCTCCAGCACCTTTCGGCGTCCGGTGATGACATCCCCAGGCACCACCGGCAAGAACCAACGAGCTTCGCATTTGGCGAACGGAGTTTGACTTCGGGCTGTCTTGGAAACTTCAAAGGCGACAAACCCGTTGGCGTCTGCAATCTCTTCTCGGAGCAGCGGTGCGTAAGCCATCACCATGGTCGGCATGGCAACCAGGTTGCTGTCGCCCGACTGGTAAAAGGGGTCAGAGTTCAACGCAATTCGGGCGTACCTAGCGATATTTCCCGCAGTAATCTCTACGGTAGTTTCGTTGCCAATCTGCCCCGCTTCTACCGCATCAAATGTCCACAGTTTTTCCTGATGTTCCACCATGCTCGTTTACGCTCCAGTTTTAGCCTAATTATTTGTGGCTACATTCTAGCGCACCTCAAGTGTTATGGCTTCGGTGGTGCATGTGCGGCTGACCATGCTATGTTATCCACGATTAAAAGTGAATAAATTGCGCGGGGTTCCCGCTGCGGAGGAAGAATGAAGGTAGGATTTATTGGACTTGGCACCATGGGCGGGCACATGGCCTACAACGCCCTGAACGGCGGTAATGAGCTGGTTGTACATGACATCAACCAGGCTGCGGCCGCGCGTCATCTGGAAGCCGGCGCTACGTGGGCCGATAACCCGAAAGCAGTGGCTGAGCAATCAGAGATTGTTTTCACATCGCTGCCTGGCCCCACGCAGGTGGAAGCAGTGGCTTTGGGCGAGTCGGGCATCATGGAAGGGATGAGCGCAGGCAAAGTCTATTTTGACCTGAGTACCAGCACCCCCGGCATGATTCGCAAGATACACGCGGAAGCAGCGGCGCGCGGGATAGAAGTTCTTGACGCCCCTGTAAGCGGCGGCCCCAGAGGCGCAGAGAGTGGTCGGCTAGCCATCTGGGTTGGTGGCGACAAGGATGTTTTCGACCGCTGCAAACCCGTTTTGGATGCGATCGGCGACCAAGCCTATTACGTTGGCCCAATCGGCAGCGGTGCAGTGGCCAAGTTGGTGCACAACTGCGCGGGATACGTAGTGCAGGCAGCCCTGGCGGAGGTATTCACCATGGGCGTCAAAGCCGGTGTGGAGCCTCTGGCTCTATGGCAGGCAGTGCGGAAGGGAGCGCAGGGCCGACGCGGAACGTTTGAAGGTCTGGCGGAGCATCTGCTGCCCGGAAAGTTCGATCCGCCGGACTTTGCGCTGAACCTGGCCCGTAAAGATGTGGATCTGGCTGTTTCCGTGGGTCGGGAATATGACGTTCCCATGCGCCTGGCCAACCTGGCTTTGGCGGAGATGACCGAGGCTATCAATCGGGGCTGGGGCGACCGTGATTCCAGGGTGGCAATGCTGCTACAGGAAGAGCGGGCCGGAGTAGAGGTCCGGGCTGACGAAGCTGCCATCAAGGCGATTTTGGACGCCGAGAAAAATGGTTAACGAGAATGAGTCCTTTGACAGGTTCAGGATGAACGCGCACCACCTGCAACATGCTGACGCCATAGCGTATAGGCAAAAAGTGGTGCGTATTTAGGTATAGGTCTGACTGCGACCAGTCGGCCTTCCCGCAAGCGTACTTCCTGGGCCAGTCCTCGCTGTTGCGTCGCTGTCACCCCTGGGCTGTTCGCTCTGCACATGATTCTCAGGGACCTTGCCGATTTACTGAACGACTCCTTAGACCCCCACTAACTTAATAGGGTCTCGGTCACGTATAACAATGGGCGGATATTAGTATCCGCCCATTGTTATTGTTTCGATCGGAAATATCTTGTTTAAATTAGGCCACAATCAGCGATAGGAAAAGCCCTTGGGTGTTGAGCCCAGGGGTTTTTCGTACCTAAATCCAGGTGGTGCTGAAGGTCAGAGTCAAACTGACACGGGGCCACAAAAACAATCTAGGCTACTCTGGATATCTGGTCGAGCCAGGTCCTGACTGAGAGTACGGCAATGCCTAATGCCAAGATGGACGTAGGTGGCGGTTGCTCAACCCAGGATGAGCGGAATGAGAATTCGTTGCCGCTCTTCCCTCTCAGTTAGAAAACCTAGTCGGCGGCTTCTGGTTGCCATCGTAGGTCGGGTTGGCGGGCGGCTCTGGCTTCGTCCAGCCTGGCCACCGGCGTGGTGTGGGGGGCGTTGTTCACCAACTCTGTGTCTTCGGTGACCTCGCGGTCGATGTCGATCAGGGCTTGGATGAACGCGTCGATGGTTTCCTTGGTCTCCGACTCGGTTGGCTCAATCATGAGGGCCTCGTGGACGATCATAGGGAAGTACATCGTTGGTGCGTGGAAGCCATAGTCCAACAGCCGTTTGGCGATCTCCAATCCGCTGGAACCGCGTTCCTTCTGGAAGTCGGCTGAGAACACAGCCTCGTGCATGCAGGTGCGGTCATAGGGCAGGTGATAGACGCCGCGCAGAGCATTCATCATGTAGTTAGCGCTCAACACCGCATTGCCGCTGATGGACTTTATCCCGGCATCGCCCAGTGTCCTGATATAGGTGTAGGCTCGCACCAGCACACCAAAGTTCCCGTGGAAACCGCTTAGCTTCCCGATGCTTTTTTCTGGTGTGAATAGGTCATAGGAGTCGCCGTTTTGAGTAACCATTGGCGCTGCCAAATAGGGGGCTAGCTGTTCAGTGCAACACACCGGCCCGGCGCCGGGTCCACCACCGCCGTGGGGGGTGCTGAAGGTCTTGTGCAGGTTCAGGTGGCACACATCAAAGCCAAGATCGCCCAGTTTAACTCGGCCGAGTAGCGCGTTCATGTTGGCGCCGTCGCCGTAGACCAGCCCGCCAGCCTCGTGGACGATGCGGCAGACCTCAAGGATATTAGTATCAAACAGACCCAGAGTGCTGGGCAGAGTAATCATCACACCGGCCAGATCGGGTCCAGCAACGCTGCGTAGGGCGTCCAGATCGACGTTGCCATCCTTGTCAGATGCCAGTTCCACAACCTCGAAGCCGGCCATGGCGGCCGACGCGGGGTTGGTGCCGTGGGCGCTGTCCGGGATTGCGACTTTAAGTCGACCTGTCTCGCCGTTGGCTAGGTGATGCGCCCGAATCATCAGCATGCCGCCAAGCTCCCCGTGGGCTCCAGCCAGTGTGGCCAGGCTGACGGCGGGTAGTCCAGTGATTTCGCCCAAGAAACCTTGCAGCTTGTACAGCAGTTCCAAAGCGCCCTGGGACTGTTCGACGGGCTGCAGGGGATGAATGCCAGCAAATCCGGCCTGGAAAGCAATTTCGTCATTAATCTTGGGGTTGTACTTCATGGTACAACTGCCCAACGGGTAGAAATGAGTGTCGATCGAGAAATTTTTCTGGCTCAGTCCGGTGAAGTACTGAACCACCTCTGGCTCTGACAACTCAGGTAACGCCAATTCATTTCGCAGCAAAGAATTGGCGAGCATCGGTTGGGCTGGGACATCTAGTCCCGGTAGTACTACGCCGACACGGCCTGGCACGCTGCGCTGTAGTAGCAGTTTTTCAGTCTGCCGGTTTCCACCTTGCTGCATTACTTGATCTCCGACAGGGCTGCTACCAGGGCGTCGATATCCTCTTTGGAGTTCATCTCGGTAACGCATAGAAGCATGCCGTTGGGTATTTTTTCGCTTACGTCCAGACCGCCTAGGATGTTCCGATCCATCAACTTTTTGTTTATCTCGGCAGGGGACGCCGGGCACTGAACGACAAATTCTTGGAAGAATGGGCCGTTTATTGGCAGGGAATAACCGGGCAGTTGGCCAATGTGGGCGGCGGCGTAATGCGCCTTGTGGTAGCACAACTCGGCCACCTGACGCATTCCCTGTTTGCCCATGGCGGCCAGGTAAATGGTGGCGGCCAGGGCGTAGAGAGCCTCGTTGGTGCAGATGTTGGAAGTGGCGCGCTCCCGGCGGATGTGCTGCTCCCTGGTTTGCAGGGTGAGAACATAGCCAGTTTTGCCGTTCTTGTCCAACGTCCGACCAGATAACCGACTGGGCATCTGACGGATGAATTCTTGTTTGGCAGCGAAAAGGCCAACGTAGGGTCCACCGTAGCTGGTGGGGATGCCCAAAGGCTGGCCGTCGCCGGTGACGATGTCCGCGCCGTAGTGGCCCGGGGTCTGCAACATGCCCATAGCTGTGGGATCACAGGAGACCACTGCCAATGCGCCTTGGGCGTGGGCGGCATCCACCAGCTTTTTCTGGTCTTCTATGTATCCGTAATAATTGGGGTATTGGAGCACCAGACAGGCAGTCTCGGCGTCCAACGCGGGGTTAGAAGGGTCAACGACCTCCACCGCAATGTCTTGAGACTGACAATAGGTACGAATTACGTCTATGTAAGCCGGAGAGATGGTATCGGCCAAGACTACTTTCTCTCGTTTGGTCACCCGACAGGCCATTAGAGTGGCTTCGGCCAGGCTGGTGGCGCCGTCATACATGCCGGCGTTGGCCACTTCCATGCCATACAGGTTGCAAATCAGGGTCTGGAACTCGTAGATAACCTGCAGCGTTCCCTGGCTGGCCTCTGCCTGGTAGGGAGTGTAGGCGGTGAGGAACTCACCGCGAGTTATCAACGCTTTAACGATGGAGGGGATAAAGTGGTGGTACGACCCCGCACCTAGAAATGAAGGCCCGCTGCTCAAGGGACGGTTCTTACCGGCCATCTGCCCCAATCCCTGCTGAATCTCTAGTTCGGAAAGCGGAGCAGGCAGGTTCAGAGTAGGGTTGCGGAACTCGTCTGGGATATCGGCAAAGAGCTGGTCAATGCTATCGATGCCAAGGGCGGCGAGCATCTCGGCCTGTTCGTCCATAGTGCTAGGTATGTAGTGGGACTGGAAGTGGTCCTCGTTGGTCCCTACAGTGTTAGGTCGAGTAGCGGTCATTATAATCCAGCGATGAAGGCGTCGTAATCTTGGGACGACATTAGGCCGTCCAACTCCGCAGCGTTTGTCATGGCAACCTTGATGAGCCAACCTTCGCCGAAGGGGTCTTCGTTAACCAGCTCAGGATGGTCCAATAGTTTTTCATTAATCTCAGTAACTGTGCCGTTGATGGGGGAGAACAGGTCTGAAACGGCCTTCACCGATTCAACCTCGCCCATCTTGCCCAGATGGGCCACGGTGTCACCAACCTTGGGTAGTTCAAAGAAGACAATGTCTCCCAGTTGATCCTGGGCGTACTCGGTGATACCCGCGATGGCAGTGCCAGCAGCGGCAGGGTCTACCATGACCCATTCGTGTTCTTGAGTAAATTTGCGGTCTTCAGGACTCATTTTGACTAGGCTCTCCTGGGGCGTTTGTAGAACGGGAGTTCCGTCACTGTCACCTGGACAGTACGGCCTCTGATATCCAAATCTAGTGCGGCGCCGGGCTCGACATAACGTTCCAAAACGTAGCCCATGCCGATGCTGGTGTCAAGGGTTGGGGAGAAGCTTCCACTGGTCACGGTTCCAATGGTTTCGCCCTCGTGCAGGATGCTGTATCCGGCGCGTGGTGCGCTGCGGCCAGGGAGGGTTATTCCGACCAGTTTTCGTTCAACACCATTATCTTGTTGGCCTTTCAATACATCAGAGCCCACATATTCTTTATCGAACCGGACAAATCGGTCTAGGCCGGCTTCTATGGGTGTGGTCACTTCATCAATTTCATGGCCGTGGAGCGGAAGGCCGGCTTCCAGGCGTAAGACGTCTCTGGCACCCAGTCCGCAGGGCGTTGCGCCAGAGTCGGCAAGTATCTGCCAGACTTTGACCACGTCCTCTCCCTGGACGAGCATCTCGAAACCGTCCTCGCCGGTGTAGCCGGTGCGACCCACCAGCACGGGAGCGCCTTGGATGGTGGCTTCGGCCCAGGAGAATGGTCGTATTTCAGACAGAGGCGTGTCGGCTATCTTGTCGATGGCATTCACCGCGCCAGGACCCTGGAAGGCGATTAGGCCAGTTGTGTCTGTTACATCTTCCATAATGCAGCCGGGGGAGAATTTTTCGTCGATCCAGCGCTGGAACCAGGCGACCACTGCTGGTCGGTTGCCGGCGTTCGGAATCAGCAGATAACGGTCCTCAGCCAGGCGGTAGAAAATGGTGTCATCAATGACGCCGCCCTTCTCGTTGCAAATCATGCAGTAACGGGCTCGGCCCACCCGCAGCGATGCGGCAGAGCCAGTGAGCACCCAGTCCAGGAATTCTGTGGCCTTGGGGCCAGATAGATAGAGGCGGCCCATGTGGGAAACGTCGAAGATTCCAGTGGCATTACGCACGGCATGCACCTCAGCCAGGATGCCGGCTGGGTATTGAACAGGCATATCCCAACCACCAAAAGGCACCATGCGGCCACCCAGCGTTACATGGGTGCTATGGAGAGCAGTTTTAAGGTTATCTTCAGTCAATCTATTGTCACTTTGGCAGATGTTCCGCACGTGAAAAACCCACGTGCGACAGGCGCGGAAAGAATCATACCTGCTGCCTGGTTTTGGGGCAAGGGCAGCGGGATGAGCGTGTGCTACAATCTGTGCCAACCAGCCACGGACCGTTAGCCGTTTTAATAGTGGTCTTAATGACCGTGTTTAGGGAGACTGAAATTGACCGGTAGGCTAGAAGATAAAGTTGCGATCGTCACAGGTGGCGCATCGGGCATCGGCCGGGCCATCTGCCAGCGTTTTGCCCACGAGGGAGCCAAGGTTGCGGTTGCCGACCGGAACATCGCTGGGGCCAAAGAGACTCTAACGTTGATGAACGCCACGCCAGACAACGGCATGATGGTGGATGTCAGCATCTCCGACGCGTTTCAAGTGGAGCGCATGGTCGAATCCGTGGTCACCCAATTTGGCCGGTTAGACATCCTGATTAACGGAGCCGCCATCTTGATACGGACGCCGCCATTGGTGGACGTGGATGAAGTGCTTTGGGACTTGACCATGGAGACCAACGTTAAAGGCGTGTTTCTCTGTTGTAAGTACGCCATACCGGCCATGATCAACAACGGCGGCGGTTCGATAGTGAACATCTCATCGCAGTCCGGATTGCGCGGGGTTGGCTATTCGGTGCCTTACGCCGTGAGCAAGGCCGGAGTGATTCACCTGACCACCGTTGCGGCGGCCCAGTACACATCCCAGGGCGTGCGGGTCAACTGCATCGCCCCCGGTGCCGTGGACACACCTCAGATGCGGGGCAGCACGGCCAGCGCGGAGGTTTTTAACGACCGGAACCAAGGTCATCCGATGGGTCGCGTTGGGAGCGCCGATGAGATAGCCAACTTGGTCTTGTGGTTGGCGTCTGACGAAGCTTCTTATGTAAGCGGCAGCAGCTATTCTATTGATGGCGGGGCCATGGCCTCGGCTACTTAGCCTGGCGATTACTTTAAGACGAGAGATTCATGGACAAATTAATCGATATAGCCAACCGCGCCGTGGCCGACTACGGCTTTCGGCAGGCAGTGCTCTACGGGGCCGGAGACATCGCCAGCAAATGGGCTCTCTCCGAGGAAGAATCCGTTCTACTGACGGGTCAGGTGCTGGTTGAGCTCAAGGCCCTCCCGATACCGGTCCAACCCGACGACATCCCAGCGCAACAGGCCCGTGTAGCTGAGGTCATTAAAGGGCTGTTCGCTTCCTAATTACCGTCGCGGGTAAAGGGCCGGGTCGGCCGGTCCGTCTAATTGGGCGGGATCGTAACCAACCAACTCCACAAAGCCTCTACCGGTAACATCTTTCCCCTCGCGAGTTCCAACCACTCGCACTTCCCCTTCCCAATATGCGGCTGGCGTGTATCGGCTGCCGGCGAACTCCGAATCCAGCAGCACCGGCTTCAGCTCGAGGCTCAAATTCAGGGAACTGATGTCTATCTTCCAGCCGCTGGGGTATTCGATCCCAGTGAGGGGGCTGGTCCAGGTTTCAATCGAGGTAATGGACACATCAGATTGCTCCAGAGTCGATGTTGTGTCATCGGGTGATACCAGGGTGGCATACCCGGAGAACGGTTCCCTGTTGGCCGGGTCCCAGACCATAACTGTCATCAGGTCACTGCCGTCGTCCAGTTGGACGCTGGCCCAGTCCCAGCCAACCTGCTGGCCAATAACGTCTCCCCACTGGTGATCCATCCAGCTAACCCCGGTGATTTCTCGCTGTTCACCGGCCACGGTAATGCTGCCCGTGGTGTCCAAGCGGGTTCGGGAGTAGTAGAACGTGTCACCGGCGGGCCCCAGGTTTACCAACCCGTCTTGGTGCAGGATTGGCGGGCGGACAGGGATGGCCTTCAGGTCCAACGCGAATTCGTCAAGGTCAAATTCCAGGCTGTACAACTCGCCGTCTCCCAGCATTTCCCAGCCGTCGACTGCGATATCAACACCCACTGCGTCGGCACTGAGGGTGTCTAGGATTATCTTCTCGCCTGTCATATGTTTGCCGGAGCTATGGACGCCCAAGCTGGCCTGTAATAGGTGTGGCACAGCCGACTCCATGGCTTCAGTCTGGAACGTAACGTAGTGGTAGCTGTATTCCTGACCAAGGTCATCAGTGAATAGCCCGTTGAAGTACCACCATTCTATACCGGCATCGTGCGGGGCTTCGTCTTGCGGCAGGTTCACCAGCAGCCCAGAGCTGGTTTGGCTTTTTGGTGTGGGAGAGCCGCTGCAAGCAATAGCCGCCGACATGACCAAACTAAAGGCAAAGGCTAGGAATGTTTTGAGCTTGAATTGAATATGTGGCTCCGGTAGGAGTGTGATTGACCAAGCTGATATATTAGGCCGGTCCCGTACCTATGATTATACGGAGAAAACCAATGGCTAGACTCAGTCAAGAAGAACAAGATTCATTTCTATCCGAGGCAAGAATCGCCCATTTTGTTACCGTTCGCACGGGGGGCAGGCCCCACGTCGCGCCCGTTTGGTTCTTATGGGAACATGCATCCGGTGCAAAAGGACGGGCCTGGGTCATGGCCGACACCAGCACGGTGAAGGTCAGAAATATCAGGCAAAACCCGGCCGTAGCGTTATCTATTGCTACCCCGGAACGGCCATTGTCCTACTTGCTGTTGGAGGGCCAAGCCAGGGTGACATCTGAGGGTCTAGACGATATCGTGGAGCGGATGTGCCTTCTCTACGACGGACCGACCAGGGGGGCTGAATTTGCCAAGGAATTACTAGGACAACAGCGTATGGTCTTAATCGAGATTTCCATCAACAAGATAATCTCGTGGAAGGACGACACTGATCTCTAGCCTGGCTTGTTCTTTTAGGCCTTTGGCGGGAGGACTTTTGCGACCCACGGAATGAGGTCTCGCAGCACTTCGTTGCTGATCTCGTGACCCATGTCGTAGAGATGGAAATCTGGGCTATACCCATTGCTTTCCAAAAACACTTTGGCAGAATGGGCAGTATCCTCAGAGACCATTTGGTCGTGCCTGCCTTGGGCAATGAAGATGGGTTGAGTGCGTTCTTTTGGCAATCCAGCAGCCAATTCTTCCTGCTCGGGGAGGGTGGCGCTCAAGGCAACTAGGCCAGCGAACTTGTCGGCCCGGCTTAGTCCACAACGGTAGGTCATTCCTCCGCCCTGGGAGAAGCCCAACAATAGCGCGTTGCCGGGCGCGACGTTGAATTCCTCGAAGATAGAATCGAAGAAATCGCCGACCAACTTCACAGAGTTGGCTGTTTCGTCAGGAGTGCCGCCGCCACGGGGTGTCATCCACCCGAACCCGGTCTGCCCTGGCCCGAGTTCAAAGGGAATTGGTGCGTTGGGACAGGCGTAAACGTAGTCGGTGTCGTTGATCACGGGTGCCAGGCCAGCCAGGTCCTGCATGTTTGCGCCAAACCCATGGAGCATTATCACCAGAGGATAGGACGAGTCCGACGTGTACTCGTCCGGTACCATTGTTACGTACTGTAGTCCGGTTCCTTCGTGTATCTCGCCCCGCATACTGGATGACCTCCCCGTTTGTTTGCGGGTATCATCCTAACACTGGCAGTTCTGGGGTACAATTTTTCACGATAGTTTGCGATTGACCACTTATGACCCAGGGAGGTTTATTAATGGCTTTGATCTTTCACTTGACCTACAAAGACGCTTGGGAGACCGCCAAGCCCATCGGTGAATATTCCGCGCCGAGTTTGGCAGAAGAAGGGTTCATCCACTGTTCCAAAGATATCCCCCAACTGCTCAAGGTTTCCGCGCGTTTGTATCCCGGCGATAAAAACCTTTTGGTGTTGGACGTGGACCGGGATAAGTTGACATCTCCGATTAAAGAAGAACCGAGTAGGTCCGGTGAAATCTACCCCCACATCTATGGGATGTTGAACGCCGACGCGGTGGTCCGCGAGAGGAATCTGCAAGTGGATGCCGACGGCGCGCATTTTTTGGAAGACTGATGCCATTGGACTACTCACCTGAAGAAGTTGCGGTTATTAGGCGGGCCATCGCACCTTCACCGCCAAAGCCGCCCGAGGAAGTGATTGACGCCATGCGGCCGGCGCCAGGGATGCCCGTTCCCGAGCATATGCCGCCGTTCTGGAAGTTATTTGACTTGGAGCTGCCATTGTTTCTGCGTCTCACTGCCGATCCAACGGTAAAGACGCTCTCCCGTTATGCGTTCTTCCCGGAGGTGTTCAACCGGCTGCGCTCTGGTGCGGACCTCCCAAAGTTGGAATTCTCCGGCCGTGCCAGAGGAATGGTGGCGACACTGAGTTTTGCCGATCGGGCGATGGTTATCAAACCGCTACAGAGCGGCAGGGAAGATCAGCTTGCTCTCATCGCGGGGCAGATTGGCGTTGGGCCGGTGCAACTGGAAACCTTGCCGGGTTACCTGACGGAAGAATTTGTATCCGGAACGTTTTTCACCGAATTACCTGAAGAACGGCAGACGGACGATAATTTGACCGATATTGGCTTTCAAATGGGCAAAATGCTCCGCCAATTGCACCAGGCTGACATTTACTACAACGATGTGACCTTTTCCGACCCGAGGGGTCGCTCGCATCTTTTAGTGGCCTTAAATGGTGCCTGTCGTTTGATCGATTTTGGCATTTCGCTAAATCTTGACCAACACCCTGAACTGACACGAGATGAAGTGCATAACTTTGTTCGGACACTGCCCATGTACCGGGTTTTTAGAAGCATGGCTGAGGACGAGTCACATGTGGACCGGTTCCTGGCCGACTATGCCGAAAAACTGGCCGCGTCATCCAAATTGGAGATTACATCTAGGGACCTACTCTTTGCGCAACAGGGTCTCAAGATGGCCGCCAGACAAATGGGCGAAAGAATAGTCGAACCAGTTAAAGACGGGTTTCTGAGAGGGTATGCCGTCTAGCGGGAATCAGACCAATACGTAAGAGCAACGAACATAAATAGACAATGTAAAAGACCCTCCGGTATCACAGGAGGGTCTTTTTGATTACTCAATTAAAACGGGGCTCACCGGGGTTAGTTGACTATGAAGTTTCCGAACATGGTGAAGTTATGTCCTGGGAAGGTACAAACGAACTGATAGGTGCCTGGGGCCGGAGCGGTGAAAATCACCTCGCCTGAGGCTCCCGAAGCCAATAGCGGAGTGTTGGCAACCACCCTGGCATCGCCCGGCGCTACCCAGTTGTTGGCAGGACCGGCTGCCGTGCCGTCGGCGGCAACTGCGTCTTTGGTCCCGTCTTGAACAATTACCAGGTTGTGCTGGTTGTTAGCTGAAGGGTTTTTGAAAGTAATCGTTACTTCAGAACCCGATTTTGCGGTAATGCTGGCCGTGTCGAAAGTGAGTGTTTCACCCACTGCGCCAACAGCTAACTCCACGGGCCCGGACGCTATGGTCGTTTCTGCGCCAGTGCCACGTTCGACAACTTCCGCTGCGTGCTCTTCAGCAGCTTTATGTCCTTCGTATGGGACAGCGTGGGCCAAGGCGTATTCACGAGGCTCGCCGTTAAAACTGAGAAAGAGGGCGAGTAAGGCTCCACCAACTAAGAACGACAATATCAGGCCAGATACGAAAACGGTCCCGAAGAGTCGGTGATCAAACTTCAAGTGCATGTAATACATGATTACGATGGCAAATTTAATCGCCGAGAGACCAACCAATATGGGAATTACGGCGGCACCCAAATCGTCCTCGATACCAATTCGGTCCCAGATAATTCCAAATTCGACAATAGTTATAGCAAATAGAATTATGGCGATAACCACATATTGGTTAAACGATGGATGATTAGATTTATGTTCGGTTTCGTGGGCCATATTTCTTCTTAGAGACTCCTGTTGGAGTTCGGTACGAGATGGGTTTTATGGGCTTGGGATAGGCACTGGACCAGCATCGAACCCGCCGATGAGGTACAGCAGCGTGAAAATTACAATCCAAACAATGTCAACAAAGTGCCAGTACAAGCCCAGCAGTTCAACATCTAGAGCTGTGTTGGGACCCAGACGACCTTTGCCGCCAATGTAAGCCATGGCCAACAGCCAAATGATTCCTAGGGTTACGTGCGCGCCGTGGAAGCCAGTAAGCGTAAAGAACGTGGCACCGAATAGGTTGCCGCCTAAGGTCAGACCCTCATTCTTGAATGCGTTGAACTCGTAAATCTGAAACCCGATGAAAATCATTCCGAGTCCTGCTGTAAACAGCAGCCACGTAACGAGTCCTTTTTTATTATCTGCTTGGGTTGCCGATAAGGCTTGCACCATGGCGAAGCTGCTCATCAACAAGACAAAAGTACTGACGGTTGTTAGCGGGATATCGATGATGTCGATCGGATAAGGTCCGACCAAACTCTGGCCGCGGTAGACCATGTAGGTGGCGATTAAGGAGCCGAAGAAAAGACAGTCCGACCCCAAAAACACCCACATGAGCATTTTCCGGTGGTTTAAACCAGTGGTTGTATATTCGTGTTCTACTGCGTGGGCCACGTTCTCAGTCTCCTAGTGGTGCTCGCTGGGCGCGGCTGGGGGTTCATTGCTCCAGCCGACTACACCCATCATGGCTATGGCTCCGCCAACAAAACTGAGGGCGTAGTGGGACAGAAGCCCACCGCCAATCAGGGTCACGCCGACTGCCGTAAATATCGGCCAGTAAGACGGGCTTGGCATATGAATAGTGCTTTCGTCAACTAAGGCTTCCGGTTCTGTGATCGGGGTTCCGGCGGCCGAGGCCCTCTCTTTCATGATCCAATATTGGTCGAGTCCATCAACCTGAGGTAGTTCGGCAAAGTTGTACGGTGGGGGCGGGGAGGCGATGCTCCACTCAAGACCTGGGGCATCCCACGGATCATGGCTAACCTTGCGTGAGTTGCGGGTCTGCAACACGTTAAGGATGAAAACCAAGAACGATACGAACAGAACGACGTATCCGATACTGGCTAACTGGTTCAGGTGCTCCCAGCCGAACTCTGCTGAGTAGGTGTATATCCTGCGAGGCATGCCGTTCAGACCGAGGTAGTGCATTGGGAAGAACGTTAGGTTCATTCCGATGAACATCAGCCAGAAATTTAGACGGCCTAAGTTCTCATTGAGCATTTTGCCGGTTATCTTCGGCCACCAGTAATAGATGCCAGCGAAGATACCGAAGATCGATCCACCAAATAGTACATAGTGGAGATGGGCGACGATGTAATAAGTGTCTGATTGCTGAAAGTCAGAAGGCGAGACAGCGTGGGATACACCACTCAGTCCACCCACGATGAACAGAGCAACGAATCCGAGGGCAAACATCATCGATGTCGTGAACTCGATGGACCCTCGCCACAGCGTAAATATCCAGTTGAAAATCTTTACGCCGGTTGGTACCGCAATCAACATGGTGGTGATTGTGAAGACCGAGTTCGCCACTGGGCCAAGACCCACGGTGAACATGTGGTGGCTCCATACCGCCCAACCCATGATTCCGATGACTATCCCAGAGAAGATGATGAACGGGTAGCCGAACAGGGGTTTCCGGGAGAACGTCGGTAGCACTTCTGAGACTATACCCATTGCCGGCAGAATCAGAATGTACACTTCAGGATGGCCAAACACCCAGAACAGATGCTGCCAGAGGACCGGGTCACCACCTTCAGACGGGATGAAGAAATGAGTGCCGAAGTTACGGTCCATGGTCAGTTCAATCAACCCTACGGTAATCACCGGGAAGGCCAGCACCAATAGGATGGATGTGATCAAGGTCATCCAAACGAAAACCGGCATGCGCATCATAGACATACCCGGGGCACGCAAGTTGATTATTGTCACTATGAAGTTCAGCCCACCAGCAACCGATGCAGCACCCATAACCAAAAGGCTGATGGCCCAGTAGTCCAGACCTCTGTTTACGCTAAAAGGTTTCTCTGTGAGGTTGGCGTATGAGAACCAACCGGCGTCCGGAACCTGGTCAACAAGGAAGCTCACGTTCATGAGTATTCCGCCGAACAGGAAAATCCAGAAGCTAAGGGCATTTAGCCTTGGGAATGCCACGTCTCGGGCGCCAATGGCCAATGGTATTACGAAGTTAAAAAAGCTGACGGATAGCGGCATGAGAACCATGAACACCATTGTGGTGGCGTGCATGGTAAACATCTGATTGAAGCGGCCAGGGCCGACCAAATCATTGTCGGCTGAAGCCAGCTGCATGCGGATAACGCCCGCTTCCAGGCCTGCAATCAACATGAAAATAAATGCGGTTACGCCGTAAAGTACGGCAATACGCTTATGGTCGACTGTTGTCATCCAGCCCCATATGCCCGCATAGCTTGTTGGTCGTGGAATTACGCCGGTTATCGATGCCATGTTTTGCTTTGTCCGGGGTCTCCTCAGGCTAAGCCGTCGAAAACGCCGCGGTCTTTGCTCCTATTGGTAGAATCTACCGCAGGTCTAACAGATACCCAATCAGGGAATCGATTTCATCGTCAGTGAGGTTTGCCGGGCCGTTTTGGTACAAGACCGCGCGTTCCGACATATAGTTCCCGGGTTTAATGTCTTCTGGGTTATGCAACCAGGCCCGCAGATTGCTTTCAGTTAGGTCTGTTATACCAGCCGCTAGCGTCTGACGAGTCCGGAAATCAGTAAGGTTCGGCGCTGGGACAGGAGTGATGTCTCCACCGGTCAAGAAGCCGGTCAACCGACTGGCTGAAAGAGCTGGGTCATCAGGGCCGTCAATAGTATGGCAAAGGGTGCAGTTCGCTGCGAATAATTGCTTGCCCTGCTTTGCTTTGTCTGAAATCGCTGGGGGCGCCCCATAGGCTGCGACCCAGGAATCAAAATCTGCTTGTTCCATGACTGTGACACGGAAACGCATCAAGGCATGGGCCAGGCCGCACAGCTCGGCACATTGGCCGTACAGTGTGACGGGCAAATCTTCTTTGAGCTTGTCTGAGTCAGCTTGGAACCACATCTTATTGATATGAGTCGGGACCATGTCTAGTTTACCGGCGAGCTTGGGAACCCAGAAGCTGTGAATCACATCGTCTGACTCCAGGCTTATCTGGATTGGACGGTCAACTGGGATTCTCATCTCGTTGGCGGTGATAATCTTCTTTCCGTTGCCGGCATCAGGGTATTCAAACTCGAACCACCACTGGTGTCCGGTTACGGTTACCTGGAGCGGTGTTGGGCCGTCCGTAGGCGGCTCGTCGATTTCGAAGAGGGTGAATACTGACCAAATTCCCAACGCTAGCACTAGAATTGTAGGGATGATGGTCAAGACTATTTCCAACGTGGTGTTGCCGTGGATCTGTGGTGGCTTGGCGTCTCCTGGTCGTCGGCGATAGCGGACGATAGCGTAGACAAGCACGCCCTCTACTAGGATGAAGACGGCGACCATGACCCATAGAATGACGTTGAAAAGGTCTAATTGCTTTTGTGCGACTGGGCCGAATGCTTCCCAGGTTGACTGGCCGTCTTTGGTACAACCAACCGCAAACAAGAAAAGCGCCGCCATTAGACCAAAGAGGACCGATCGGTTCTTTAGACTTCTGCGGCGTCCCGTGGGTTGATTGGAATTCGAAGAGGGTTGCATGGGAAGGGATCTTGCCCGTCGGAAGGGCGACAGCCCCATTTGTTGACTCCCAGGAGTTTTATTTAGCCGGGCAATCACGCCTCTAGGCTACCCATTTTTTCAGGCTGAATTGCCCTCAAAATGACTACCGATTGAGCGTGTGTGTGCCAAATTTCACTAACCTTGCCGACATTATCACAGCCCCAAGTGGCCTGTCAACGCATTTTGGGCTTGGTAAGAGCATACCGATACGCCTAAAACGGTATGTTTTCCCGCTTAAAAGTGAAAGACGCTATCTGCTAGCATCACCGCAAATAAAAGCGCCAGATATAGCAGTGAGTAAAGATAAAGGTGTTTGGCCCTGCGGATGCTGTAATCCCGTTTTAATTTCCAAGCCAGATGGATGAAAAATCCCCCAAGAACCGCTGCTGACCCAAGGTAAATCAGGCCCACAGCGTCGGAAGCTGCAAAAAGTATCGTCAGAGCGATCAATGCCAGGCTGTACATGAAAATGTTCTGCACAGTACGTTCTTCACCCACGACCACCGGCAGCATTGGCACTCCAGCATCCGCGTAGTCGTCCTGGATCATCAGAGCCAGGGCCCAAAAATGGGGCGGTGTCCAAAAGAACACAATGGTGAACAGATACAAGGCCGGCAAGTCCACACTGCCAGTTACTGCCGCCCAGCCCACCATTGGCGGTATTGCTCCTGCAGCGCCACCAATGACAATATTCTGCGGCGTATTGCGTTTGAGCCAGCCGGTGTAGACCAGCACGTAAAACAGCGTGGCTGCCAGCGTGAGCACGGCCGCAATCAGGTTCACCCAGTAGGTTAGAACAAAGAATGCGCCAACGTTCAGTGCAATGCCAAAGATCAGTGCGTGCATCGGTGAGATGCGGTTGCTGGCCACCGGTCGTTTGATGGTCCGAGACATTATGGCATCAATGTCCTGGTCCAAGAAATGGTTGATGGCGTTGGCTCCACCGGCGCCCAGCGCCCCGCCCACGCAGACCAGGAGCAGAGTCATCAGGGATGGTACCCCTTCTGCAGCCAGGAACATGCCGCCGATCGCAGTGATTAGTAGCAGTGAGATTATCGGCGGCTTGGTGAGGGTTACATAGTCGTTGAACAAACCCTTGAGGCCACCAGCGTTACCCGTTTTAGACTGACCTTCAGGGTTATTGACCATTGATTGTCCGGAATCTGTGCTTTCAGCCATTAGAAGCTCCGCTCCACCGACTGCCGGGGCTGGAGAATGTCATGACGACCAACGCTGACACAGCAATCCACACGGCAGTGGCCATCGCTAGGTGCAGTGCTCGTACATCCTGACTAAAGTCCGCCCAAATCACGAACGCGCCAACCACAACCTGGGCGACAAAGAGCGCCACGGCCGACATGGAAAGGACTCTAATCTCTACAGGCTGCGTCCGGCCTCTAAAGCCCAGGTGCAGACTATACAGAACAAACAGCCCTACCACGGCGGCAACATAGCGGTGGAACATGTGGTTCATCTGTAATCTAAATTCTGGGATGACATCACCATTGCAGAGCGGCCATTCAGTGCAGGCGCCAAAAGCCCCGGTGATAGTCACATACGAGCCTGAAAGTAGCAGTATGAACACGGCCACTCCGGCGATGACGACCAAGACCGGGAATCTACGCACTTTGCCCACTCCCCAATCAGGTATCTTGAGGCTGAGAGGGCCCCGGTAGGCGACCACGGCTACTACTACCAAAGTTGCGACCAGGGTTTCTCCCACAGCTAAGTGCGCCATGATGGTTGCACCAGGAAGTTTAGCTAGGACGGTTGCGCCGCCCAGCATGGCTTGGGCAATGACCAAGACAAAGGCCACTGATGCTGGAACTAGGATCCATTTTTCCTGCCGGTACCGCATCCAAGAGGCGATGAATAGGAACAGAATCAGCGGGCCTACCAGAAACGACGCCGTTATCCGGTGGGAATATTCAATGATAGCCTTGGTCTCAAGGGGCGGAAAGATTCCGCCGTGGCAAGCTGGCCAGTCGGGGCAGCCAAGGCCGGAATCGGTAACCCGAACCACTCCGCCTAGGATTACCAGGCCAAAGGTTGCCAACACCGTGAATACAGCTATTCCCCTGAACCAGTTGTGAAACCGGTCGCTCTGATTTAGTTCCATGATAGGAGTCCAGTCAGAGGGTACTCGCCACGGCCAAAGGGGCGGTCAGATTCGGGTATATACGAGGCGTGGCGGTGAGTGGATAACAGTTGGTTGCTGGGTCTCATTGGGTTCCTGGTGGGTGTTTAGTGGTTGTCGATCAGTGGGATTATGTTATCACCGCCACGAATTTAGCGGTGTTTTCAACGGGGTGAAATCGATTATTTATACGGGCTAAAATGGCTTGCCGTAGCGAATCGAACGTTATCATAGGGGCAAATTGATGTCAATGAAATTCGTGCCTGGTCACGCATGGCCAAACGGGTCGACGGCTGGATGATTAAAGCCCTCACAGATATGATTGCCATGTTCTAATTCTTGGGCCACGGTTGTCAGTTTTTTGCCCAGACTGTGATATGATTTCCTGCGCTATTATGGAGCCTGCAGTCCAAGTTGAAAATTTAGTTAAACGATTCGGTACCTTCACCGCGGTAGACGGGGTGACTTTTGCTGTCGAACGTGGTGAAGTCTTCGGAATATTGGGCCCAAACGGGGCTGGGAAGACTACTACGTTGGAGATTATTGAGAGTCTCCAGAAGCCAACGGAAGGCCGAGTTAGCGTTTTAGGACTGGATGTACAGTCCAAAGCATCTGAGGTGAAGGCACGTATTGGAGTTCAACTCCAGGCCTCCGCCTACTACGATTACCTAAATCTCACGGAGATTTTAGCCCTTCTAGGCAGCTTCTACCCCAATAAGACCGCGCCTGCCATTCTGCTAGAACAAGTGGGATTGTCAGACAAAGCGGTCAACCGCGTCGCTGAGCTATCCGGTGGCCAAAAGCAGCGATTTGCAGTAGCGGCCAGCCTAGTCAACAACCCTGAACTAGTCGTGTTGGATGAACCGACCACGGGTCTCGACCCTCAGGCACGCCGCAACCTCTGGGGTCTCATCAAAGAGGTTAACCAACGCGGGGTCACAGTGGTACTCACCACCCACTCCATGGATGAAGCTGAACTGCTCTGTAGCCGCCTGGCAATCATGGATCATGGCAAGTTGCTGGCAGTCGATACCCCCAGAAACTTGGTTAACAAGCTAGAAGCCAGCTACGCGGTGAAACTTACCATGGACCAGCCAATGACCATGGCCCAGTTGGAAGCCCTGAACGGTCGAGTAGAAGTTCTCCAGTCTGGCGAACAAGACGACCCGGGTGCAGAGGACGGCGAAAGCAGCTCCGCAGAAAACACCTACCTGCTTCGCTTGGCAAACAGCCCATCAGCCCTAAAATCCATGCTGGACGAGATCGCTAAGATTGGTCTGGGCTTGGAAAACCTTCAAATCACCCCGGTTACGTTGGAAGATGTGTTCCTAGAACTGACCGGCACTGAGCTACGAGACTAACTAATGGTTGCCTTAACCCTGGCCAATATCAAAATGATGGCGCGCAATCGGCAAGCCATCTTTTGGGCTTTATTCTTTCCCCTGATGTTGGTGGTTGTGTTTGGGTTATTTGAAGTCAACGGCGTTGGTTCAGCAGATGTGGGGGTGATTGACCAGTCTGAAGGTCCCAATTCCGAACTGCTCTTAGAACTGCTCAACGAAATTGAATTCCTGGAACTTGAGTCTGATGCGATGAATGTCAGCGAGGCGTTGGACAAGGTCGCCGCTGGTGATCTTGGTTACTTGATAGTAATTCCCGCATCGTTTGACGACCCGGCAATCAGCTCTAAAGTGAACTTGGTTTACAGCACACGAAATCCAGACCGTAATCAATTGGTGGATGGTGCGGTACGGAACCTGGTTTCTGAGATTCAATCCAACGGCGGCCCGGTTGTCCCGTCCGAACTACTCATGGCGGACGTGATTGAGGTGCCCGAGGTCGACTATTTCGACAACGTGCTGCTTGGCCTTTTGGCGTTGGGCATCATGATGAACTCCATTATCTCAATTGCCGTCAGGATCAGTACTTTCAGGAATCAGTCCATTCTGAAGCGACTGTTGGTGACACCGCTCCCAATCTGGAAATTTTTTGCCGCTGAGATAACCGCCCACGTGTTGTTGGCACTGGTTCAGGCAGGAATCATCTTGGCATTGGGCGTCTTCGTCTTTGGTGGGCATGTCCATGGCAACATTCTTTGGGTCTTTGCGATCACGGCGCTGGGTAGTGTCGTCTTCTTGAACATTGGGTTCATCCTTTCGGCCTGGGCCAAGTCACCGGCAGCGGCATCTGGTATGGGTAATGCTGTGGCTATGCCCATGATGTTCCTGGGCGGGGCATTCTTCTCGACGGCCGCGCTGCCGTGGGTGCTACCTGAAGTCGCCCAAGCTCTGCCGCTGACACCAATGGTGGCCGCGCTGCGCGAGGTTGCCATCGATAGTGAACCGATTTGGGAAACCTGGCCGTATCTGGCGGCCATGGGCGCATGGGTAGTAGTTACTGCAGCGGGTGCGATTAAAGTGTTTAAGTTCGGTTAACGGGAAGAACGAAAACGAAAAACTTGAAGCTAATCACGGCGGTAAGTTTGGCTCTTCTGCTGATTGCAGTGGCTTGTGGTGGCGACAGCGGTGAGCAAGTTGTAGTCGGACGGGTGGTTGATGCCATTGCCCGAGACATCGTCGAGATTGAGTCACTGACCGTGCGAGACGCCGATAGCCAAATCTGGGAATTCACTACTAATGGTCCCGTTGGTATTAGCGTGGGTCACTTGAGACAACACCAGGCTCTGGGTGCAAAAATCGAGGTGACCTATCGGAAAATCGGTGGACAGTTTATTGCTTCCGACGTCCGCGACGCCGTAGAACCTGACGGGTAAATCCTCTAGAGAATCTCCAGAAGCTTGGCCTCGATCTCACCTGCGGTTGTGAATTGTTCAAACTTGGCGCTGACCAGGCCATCTTTATCCACTATGAACACCCACGGCTCTGTGGGCAGTCCCCATTCTTTTACCGCCGGCACCAACTCGCCAGTAGGCCTGTGATTTTCTATCAGGTGGGGGTCTTCAAAAACCTCCACGTGGATGAAGTTCGCTCGGTCTCCCACGATGGCTTTCACCTTGGTTAGCTCCCCCACTTGGGGACCGCAAGTTGCGCTGACGCAGAAGGCGGGCGTGGCGAACACTATTACCAGCGGCTTGTCCCGCGTTAACGCTTCGTCAATAGATAGTTGATAAAGCTCCGGGTCTGGCTCAGGTGAGCTTGTGATGTGGCTGATGTCTTCGGCGTCGGCAAGGGTGTGGGTCACGCTGGCCGGTGCGGGCGAGCCAACGGACGGGGTTTCAGACTCGTCTTTAACCAAGAAACTAGTTTGGGCGAAGACCTCCACGCCATCACTGGACGTGTAACGGATATCAAGTTCGTAGACTCCGCCAAGGGGAATGTCTACCTCGGCCCCGAAAACCCCACCGATTACCGTGGGCCAAGATATGAAATTAGCGGTAACTTCTTTTGCTAGTTCTCTGGTGTCTTCTCTTGGAACCAGGAAGTAGACACCAACATCGGCAGAATCGCCAATAATTGGCATACCGTCGCGATCGGTTACACCAAATAACATCCTGTTCATGCCTACGGCCATGTCTGTGGTGATGATTGTGCCGGAGTACGCGGGGCCGCCAGCCTCCTGCTCGCTGGAGATTATCGGGTCCTCTGAGTCAGAAGAACAGGCCGCTGCCAACAACAGCAACAAGGGCACTAGGATCAGAAGGGTGCGGAGAGTGAGCGCCCGAGAGATTGTTTCAAGCTTGTTGCCCGGATTAAGCATCTATTTGGTCCTTAGTTTGTTAGCTCTATTTAGCAGCTTGTTTGGCGTGATGTGACAGGCGGTCTCTTAAATGGACACGCAAAAGGGTAAACCCTGTTGTTTGGATGCACCATCGACGCTATCAGATGCAGGGTCTAATGGCGAAACCTACTAGTAGTTCATGCCCCGGCCTGCACCACCCTCAACGGCGATGGTCTGGCCTGTAATCGCGCCGGCCCGGTCTGACACCAAGAACAGAATCAAGTCTGCGATGTCCTTAGATTCCACCATCCGGCCGATGGGTATATTCGCAACTGCAAGCTGCTCGGCTTCTTCGACGGAGATGCTGGCGTGTTCCGCGCGGGCTTGAAGGCTCCGCTCCTGCCTTTCGGTTCTGGTGGTGCCGGGGTGGATGCAATTGACCAAGATGCCATCGGAAGCAAAGGCATCTGACAGGTTCTTGGCCATATTTGAGACTGACGAGTTAGTCACACCGTTGCTGTTGGCCAAGGTGTTGGCAGCTCTGGCGGCCATCCCGCCAATGTTGATGATTCGTCCACCGCCTCGCGCCTGCATGTGGGGGATGACCTCCCTGGAGCAGCGCACATAGCCCATTACCTTTACGTTGATGTGGTTCAGCCAGTCTTCGTCGGCTAATTCCATGAATGGTGCGGCCTTGGAGTTGACCGCGTTGTTGACCAGTATGTCTACACCGCCAAACTCGGCTACGGTAGCGGCCACCAGATTCTTGATCGCTTCTGGGTCGCTCATGTCTGCCTGGACAGCCAGCACCTTGCGGCCGGTGGCAGCACGAATCTCAGCCGCGGCGTCTTCTAGGTCAGCCATTCCTCTGGCGCAAATAGTTACGTCCACGCCCTCTTCCGCCAATGCCAATGCCGCGGCGCGACCGATGCCCTTGCTGCTGCCGGTCACGATTGCAATCTTGCCCTCAAGTGAAAGGTTCATGCTGTTTGGCCTCCCGGTGGCTAATAGGAAATTTGGGCGTCTAGTTTAGGTCAGGACCCAGGCGTTAATCAGCCTGGCGATCCGTTTTTGGTGCTATCAGTGTAGGCCTGAATGATGTCGTGCCTGCGGATCATGCCCAATAGCGTGCGTCGGTTTGCCCGTTCGACAACGGGGAGATGCCCCACGTCCCGACCCCAGAATTGCGCTGGCGCAATCCGCTGCTATGGCCTGGAAGACTATGGTCCGACAATATGTTTCACGGTATCTGCAGATTAGTCGCCTGGCCCTATTTATTCTGGCTCCCGATACGAATGTGATGAAACGAAGATAGGATTACCAGTCACATATTTTTGAACCCAAAACTTCAAAATGAACTTAGAAGCTTTTCCGGCACGACTGAAACGGGGTGTCCATTTTTCTATAAACCCGCTTCGTCAGCCGAGGAACGATTTACCAAGAAGATGGAAAAATGGTTCCAAATAAATAATTTCACTGGATGGTCGACGGCTCAACTGATGATAATACAATCTGGGAGAATGCTTCAATGGTAATCATTCTTTCAGTGCCGTTTGCCTGTGGGTTTGGACCAGGGATAAGCTCGTCCAGAAGGAGCCTAGGTTGCTACTTATTTTGCTGGTGGGGGTTGGCGGATTTGTGGGTGCTGTGATGCGTTATGCAGTCACCAATTGGGTGCAATACACTCTTCACACATCGACATTGCCGTACGGGACATTGACTGTCAACGTAATTGGCTGTCTGGTGATTGGCTTGTTGGGAGGGTTGTCGGAGAGTCGCAACCTGCTTACTGCAGAGACCCGGGCTTTGTTATTGATCGGGGTTCTGGGCGGATTCACCACCTATTCAACCTTTGGTTATGAAACTGTTCAGCTGCTCAGGGATGGTGAGTCTTTGACCGCGTTTTCAAATATTGGCCTCCAGGTCTGCCTGGGTCTGGTTGCGGTTTGGATCGGTTATTCAGTGTCGCAGGGAGGAACTTAGACGAAGGCCTAAACACAGAGCCAGCACTAGGACGACACCTAGAATCGCCGAAAAGACACCAAAGTTCCAGACCCTGCTGGACATTGCTACCGCATCAATCTGACGTGACCTCCACTGTTACGGGCTAACCAAGCCCCTGGGCAAAGTCCAACCAAACCCGGGCGCAAGGCACCGGCATGATATGCTGGACGAACCCTTGAACGCCCGGGAATATGACCTTTTGGCCGTTGGGGAACAGGTCTGAAGCGCCCCTGAAATCTCCCAATACTTCTTCTCGCAGTGTTGCTGCCGCTAGCATCAGCATGGGCGTTTGAACATCTTTCAGCATGGGGCCAATGTCGCCGCCGGCCGTGCGCTGAAAACCCGCTACAACGTGGGGTGTGGTGGCCTTCATCTGCTCGGCGTACCAACGGATATAGGCCGGGTCTACGATCTGCGGGTCCAACCGGCGGCCAATTGAGTCTTCCACCCATACGTTGATGCCCTCACGCTCAATCAACTCCGCGCTCTCTTTGTGGTGGGCGTCAAAATTGGTGGGTGAGGTGCAGACCGTGAGTGACTTCAGCCGCTCTTGGTTTTTGATGGAGAAATTCATGGAGATAGAACCTCCCACCGTTTCGCCGATGAGATGGAACTTATCCAGCTCCATCTTGTCGACGAACTCTTTCAGGTCGGCAGTGAATGTGTCTAGGGTGTAATCGTGCTCCGGCCCGGACACGTCAGACATTCCCATGCCCCGCATATCAAAACGGATGACGCGGTAGTGTCGGGCGATGATTGGCACCCAGCCAAACCACATCTTGTGGCTCTTGGCCATGCCGTGGTGCATGACCACGGTCTCTGGCTCGGTCCAAGGATCGGTGAAGTCATCGATGGTGTAAAAAAGTTCTATACCATCGTCTAGTTTCAGTTTCATTTTGTTACTTCCCTGTGGTTATTTCTGGTCGCCTGGGGTTATCTAGACGGTGAGACCTTGCTCTGTGAACACCGACTCTAGGGTGAGTCCCAGGTTCAGGCTGCGTTCAATGTGCCGACGTAGTAGCGGCAGTTGTCCCAAGGCCATCAGGGCCGAGATGGTGGACATACAGCGGTGTCGGAGGCTTAGTCCTGGTCGATTCCAGGCCTGGCCAAGGAGCGACTCATCTACAATCCGTTTCAAGTGCGGAGCCAACAGATCGATACGTGGTAGCGAATAGTGACTGGGGTCGCCTTGAGCCATTTGGGCCCGGATGCCCTGGCCATCTTCAAAGCGTTGGTCTATGGAGTCCATTTTGAGCCTCCCTGTGTGAAATTAATGTTATTCCAAGGCCGTCACTCCCAGGCTCGTTAGTGCCTGGGAAGTATTTTTAAGTAACAGCCATGACTTCTTCGGAAAACTTGGCCATCCGGTCGTTGGTCTCGTTGGCAGACTCGACCCGGAAGTCAAAGATCAGGTGTGTGACACCAATGTCTGAGTATGTCTGTACGTCTTGCCGGACTTCATCGGGAGAGCCGGTGAACCTACGCCTGGGGCCGCTGGTGTCGTTGGAATCGTAGAGTGGCGCCTTGACTGAAACCTGGATGGTTGCCGGGTCTCGGCCAACCTTCTCTGCATCTTGGCGCAGTAGAACCAATTTTTCAGACAGTTCTTCCGGTTCCAGCGGAGCAGCGGGAATTGCGCCCACCGGATGCCAGCAATCTCCGATCTGGGCGGCGCGTCTGATGGCCGGTCTGCTGCCACCGCCAATCCAGATAGGTGGATAGGGCTTCTGCATAGGCTTGGGCAGAAAGGTGATATCCGAGAAATTGACGTACTTGCCTTCAAACGTGGGGTTATCACTCGTCCAAAGCTCAATGAACGCCCTCAGGTACTCGTTGGTCACGGCTCCGCGCTCGGCAAAAGGTTCGGCATTAAGAAGTTCAAATTCTTCTTCCATCCAGCCAACGCCGGCACCCAGAATCAGACGGCCTTTGGAGAGCATGTCCAGGGTGGATAACATCTTGGCTGTGAGAATCGGGTTACGGTAGGGAATGATCATCACGCTGGTGACCAGTTTGATGTGTTCCGTGA
>Ga0209501_10000616_pt1 | contig 42774 bp, 35 predicted proteins | sample ArcticOcean_MG_C_4_FD_187434 | JGI IMG/M metagenome (GOLD analysis project Ga0209501, IMG submission 187434) | Marine microbial communities from western Arctic Ocean - ArcticOcean_MG_CB4_134 (SPAdes) (version 2) | ecosystem: Environmental > Aquatic > Marine > Oceanic | place: Arctic Ocean...
ACCAGAGGGGACCCCCTGATTCGTACGACTTAATCAGTGCGTTTTTCACCTATTTCAAAGCATTTGCAATGCATGTAATGGGTCTACCGATACCCCCATGAATGATTGTGCAATCAGGGTGCCATGGTGCAGAAGATTGACCTTACTGGCAGAGTATTCCGAATGCTAAAGGAAAACAATCTGATGATTGAAGAATCACAGCGCTCAAGCACCAATGAAAACGGGCAATATGAAGAATGGATGTTGAGTCGTGAAGCACCAGACGAATGGTCAGATGATAATGTGAATCAAGCTGACCAACCGGATGAAAGAGGATACCCAATTTTGGCTCCGATTGAACGAATTGCGGATGAAGAACATCCAGAAGGTGTATTCCGATTCCCGCACCGTTGGGAGATGAGGACCCCGCAGATTGAGCAATTAATCAAGGAACGAGGAACAGATGCTCTGGCTTGGTACCACCCTTTCCACATGGATTCACAAGAAAATTGGGGCATCACGATTCTGGATCAAGGGATCTGGTATCTGGCCTGTAAATTAGCGGAAAAGATGTATACCAAACCCTATGAAGATAATCAAATCCAACTCTGTCGCAATATTGCTAAGAATTTTCTCTATCACCACGAGATGTTTCATTTCAAGGTAGAGTTAGCCGCGACGATGGTGGAAATAATTAATCCATACAAACCCATTTACGCCCACTATTGGAGCCCCCAACAAGATCGGGAATGGTTTGGTTCGGAAGTGAAATCACAAGCGTATGTCATAGCCCCTCTTGAGGAGGCTTTGGCGAATTCATACGCGTTGGACAAGATATGTTCTCAATTTGAAGATGTTCGGAAGGATGTCAAAAAAGCCATCGTATCATTCATCAAAACCCAGCCCGATGGTTGGAAACATGCTTGGCGCGTGTCGGTTGGTGGGGAAAATTGGAAAGTAGCAATGAATGAACTAATCAATAAACTACTCAATGCTACTGATGAGGATAATCTGTTTTCCCCGCATAGAACTCTATTGGCTCCCCTATTTTTTAATGGGGGCCAAGGAAAAGAAGATTGGATCGAGGAATATTACGAAGCAATCGTACCTTGTAGAATTTTAGATACAGGATTTGCACGAGGATTATTTTCAAAATCAGGACGAAGAGAAACTCCCCGTCCATTAGGGGCGTTCTGCATGACTAATAGGTGTGCTAAAGAATATGAGGGAGCGCCAAGAGGCATTCAATTGGATTTGATTACAGCAGTGACCCAGGATTGGGTAGCATCTGGAAATGGTTTTTCATTAGAATCAAGGAGAAGGCGGGAGTACAAACCTGTTAGCAAAGGGTCGAAATGGCAGAAACCTGTGAGAGTTAGAGAATTTCGATTATTCTCTGATAACAATCAGGATTCATGGCGAGTATACGAAGAAAAATATCGCCCCACACAAGAAAGAGTTCTGCGGAAAATGCACAAAAAGGGAAGTGACGGGAAGCAAAGTATTCAAATTAAAAAACTAAAGAAGCCCATAGATCCATACAAAATCGAACATCATAATGAGGAATGTAATCACAAGTAAAAATGGAATTATTTCATTGAAATCAATTTTCCCCTAGATTACATTTTGTAGTAATGTGGTTATTGAATAATATGTTCAAAGGGTGTTTCCAGTGACTAGGCAGTGTACTGGGGGACTGAACCCCCATTGTACTCCTCCAAAATGTCTTGAGGGGTTTGGAAGAACCCTTGCAATTTCATGGAAATGATATGTCGCTTGTCTATAATCCACCACCGCCGCCCAAGCTGGGGGAAGTACGTCTTTCAGATTATTCTAAACCAAAGCGGCGAAGAAAGTGATAAATCTCATCCGGCCGGGATAATCTCCTGCCGAATACTGTTTGGCCCAGCATGAAATAGCGCGAGGGGATTATAGAAACGCCCTTAGATTTATTATTAAAGTCAACTCAATAGGGTGATAAATAACTCTTGACTGGCTAATCCATGGCAGTTCTTGTAGGAAGGTGTGAGACATACCGAATTATTGTAAATGAATTGGAAATTAACGGCCAAGGTTTGGGCTATGCTAACCCGTGTCCTCATTGCGGAGTCATTGATACTTGTGATGTACAATGGATATCAGAAGAACCGTTCTCTGATATCGATATAGAAGGTATACTGAATGATCGTGACATTCCAGATGGGTGCAATGTTTTTCCAGCGGGTACTCCAGGCCCATTCAACCCAGCACTCGTGATTTTTGTTGACCACCCCAATTTCAAACGAAGTGAATTTGATGACTATATGCGTGACCGGGTCAAGAAACATGTGGGAGGTCGAAGAACAAACTCGGTGACCCTAGTTTCAAGGACTAAATCTTCAATGCAGAGTAAATTAGAAGTTCAAACATTTAGGAAAATGGTTGATGAATGGAGATGGATGGACGGTACTTTTTCACCAAAAGTTCTTCTTAGAACTAAATCTCGGTCATGGCAGACTCCGTACCCACCTCGCTAAAATTGAAGCAGAGGGGGCCCCTCTGCGTTATCAATCATCACCTCCTGTGAAGAGTTAACCATCTATGGCCATCTACAGCGCACCACCTACGCACCGAGTCAAGTGAATGGAGTGAAAATTATGCCGGGGAATATTCGACGGTATCTTGCAATTGGAATGATTCTTGCCTGTCTCGTGCTCGTGGCATGGGGAATGTTTGGTCATTCTTGGCGTACACATGAAGGCGGGGAACATCCCAGCGATGATCGCCTCCATGGGTCCCATTATGGCCTTCATGAAGTATTTCATTCGGTAGACGATGACATGGGAGATCCCCTCGTATATGCAGATGCATGTGCAACGAGCGATTCTGCTTACGAACCGATGTGCGATATGGAATCTGCCGGAATCTCAACCATGAATATTCTCTGGGTTGTCATCGCCATCGGAAGCATTGCAATCTTGCTGTCTCTTCTCATGCCTGGACAAACGTGGGTGGTCACATTGCTCATGGGGGCAACAGGCATGTTGGCACTGGCAGCTGTTGTGGTGTGGTATACGATGCATGACCAGACGTACATTGCAGATGAAGTATCGTTGGGACTCAACGCCTACATGACCATCGTGGGTGGTATTCTAGGCATCGTGGGTGCGGGAATGTACAAATTCAGCCAATACCAGATTGTGAAAGCTGAATAATTTTCATCGGCGCTGAACATCCTTCGCGTCTCGGTTTGAAAGTCATTCTTGAAATACCTCGGAGTTCGCTCCTCATCCCATGTGCACCATCACGCAGCGAATCGCCCGAAGGAACCCCAAAACGAATGCATCACCCGGGGTGGCTGAATGAGTCTACAACGGATCCATTCACTCGAACTTGAGGACTACCGCTTCTTCCGCGGATCTCACGCCTTCGAGTTCGCCCCAGATATCACGATCATCAGAGGACCGAACTGCACCGGCAAGACCTGCATCTTGCAGGGAATCGTAGAGGGGCTGACCTCTGCAACGGATGGACAGGGCAGCAGGAACATGATTCACCACGGGTCCGAGGACAATCAATCGACCTCGATCAAGGTGGACTTCGCAGCGGGTGGAACCGACTTCTCGATCACCAAGCGCTTCGCTGAGCGTGACGATCCAAGCAGCACCCTCTCGTTCGCTGACAATGGTGCTGCAGAACCATTCATGCAAGGCGAAAACGCGACCAGATGTGCCCGGGCCCTGACCGAGCCAATCATCGTGATCTCGAACATTCGCGACTCTCGAGAAAAATCTGTCTTCAGCAAACCTCTCACAACCGAGCAGGTCCGTGTCATGAAGGAACACATCGATGATTGGATGGCAAGAATCTCGACCATCGATGGAACCGTCAATCTCAATGAACAAGGCATCATTGAATCCATCATCAGCAAGGCGGGGGCCCAAACATCGACCCGCGCCCTCGCCGGTGGCCAGAGAGTCCTCCTCGATCACTTGCACCTGATGGCCCAATCCGCGGTCGCAGCCGAGTCGGGCATCAGCTCGGTCATTCTGATCGATGACTTCGACATCATGATGGACCAGCAAACCGTTGACAACCTCGAGGAAATCATGAGACTGGAATCGGAGTGCAGCGGCACCCAATTCATCCTCGTCGCCGGGTCCGACCAGCAATTCGCCAACTGCAATACCATCTCTCTCACATGAGAGGCGACCCGGTTGAAAGGTGCGCTTTGCTCAGTCTTCTGTCTGCCAATCGGGTTCTTGGGCATCTTGCTTGGCCCAGACGATATCATCGATGCGCAGCACTGAGATGGCGGCTTCGGTCGCGCCCGAGATGGCGTGCCGGGTGATGCGGATCGGTTCAGTCACGGCCGCCTCGCCCATGTCGGTCACCTTGCCTGTGGTGATGTCGAGTCCCTGCCAGGCCGAATCGGATTCGGCTTGGGCCGCGGTGGCCCTGAGCAGCGAATCGATGGGGTCGAGTCCCGCGTTTTCCGCGAGGGCTCTTGGAATCACTTCGAGCGCGGCGGCGAAGGCTTCGACGCCCATCTGCTCGCGCCCGGGAATGGTCTCGGCATGGCGCCGCAGTCGGCGCGCGAGGGCGATGTGGGTTGCGCCGCCACCGGGCAGGAGTCGGGGCTCATCCACCAATTGACAGGCGACACCGAGGGCATCGTCGAAGGCGCGTGATGCCTCGTCGAGTCGCATCTTGCTGCTGCCGCGCAGCACGACGGTGATGCCGGCGGTCTGGCTGCCCTCGAGGATGAGGTGTTGTGTGCCGAGCCGCTTCTCTTCGCGGATCGATTGGAATCGGCCGACATCCTCGTCGCGAATGTCGTCGATGTCGAGCACGGGGCGCGCGCCGGTGGCGCGGCACAGGTGCTCGATCTCGGGGCGTTCGACGCGTCGATAGGCCAAGATACCCGCCGCGGCGAGCATTGGGTGTGCTTCCTCCTCGATACCATCGCGGGCGATGAGACAGTCGATGTTCGCTTCTTTCAGCGCGTCAACGCGCGCCTGCAGGTCGGCGCGGTCGCGCGCGTGGAACGCGGCGAGCGTGCCGGTATTCGTGATGAGCAGCGTCGCATCGATCTCCGGTTTTCGCTTCTCAAGGCCGCCGTCGAGAATGAGAATCCTGCCCGGTTCGGGCTTGAGTTCCATCTCGCGGTGGACCCGTGTCTTCTCGAGGACGAGGCCCTGGACGAGTTCGCTATCCCCGATCGCCCCGCTCTTCTGGGTGATGATTCGAACGTGCTCAGTCTCACCTGTGCCGCTCTTTCGAGCCGCGTCGTGGGCGAGTTGGGCGAGAATGGCTTGGAATCCAGCATCACCCTTCCCGGCGAGCGCGGTTCTCACCGCTTGGAGTGCGGCCTCCACATCAGCGTCTCTGGAGATGGCGGAGAGTGTGTCATCGACCACATCTTCGCACATGTTGTATCCTTGGGCAACGACTGCGGGGTGGACGCCACGTTCGACCAGTTGGAGGGCATTGACGAGAAGTTCAGCGATCAGAACGACGGTGGAGGATGTCCCATCTCGCACCTCATCGTCTTGGGCGCGCGAGGTACCGATCAGCATCAGGGCCGTTTGGTGCTTGACCTCAGCGGCCTCGAGTACCGACACGCCGTCATTGGTCACCATGGCGCTGCCATCGGTCCCGACGAGTAGCTTGTCGAGCCCCTTCGGCCCGAGTGTGCTTCGCACGGCATTGGATAGGGCGACCGCGGCCTTGACATTGTCACGCAAGGCCGTGTGACCCGTTACACTCTCCGTCTCGGCGAGGACGGCATCCCGGTCGGTTTGCACCATGCAAGCCGCCGACCCACACGCCCCCCTTCAAACCGACGCTTCACAATCCTTCATATAGGACCTGACCTCAGGTACTATACAACCAATGGTTAGGTAGTGTGGTCCAATGGAGCGAGACGAGTGGGAAGACCAAGTTCTGAAGCAGATGGTGGAGATGTTCCGCAAGATGGGCATGGATGTGGACGAGGATGACCTCTCCCGCATGATGGAACAGATTCAGTCCCAATTCGAGAACCTTGGCATCGACCCGGAGAAGATCAAATCCGGCGAGGTCAAGATCAATCTCCAGTCCGACCTCGGCAACCTTGGTGAAATGCTCGGCAAGGGCGAGATGCCCGATCTTTCAGAGATGCTTTCCAACCTCGGCGTCGATGTCCAGATGGGCAAGAAGCCGGCGCCTGAACCCCCCGTGGCGGATGTCGAGGTCGAGGATGTCGAGGAGATCGACGAGGATTCGGTCAATCAGATTCCGATCGCCGACATCTACGTCGTCGGCGATTCGATGAACATCACCATCGACATTTCGCGCCACGATGGCATCGAAGATGCCGAGATCGAGCTGAACCTGTCTGGTGGCGGGTCCACCCTGCAACTCATGCGCACCACTCAACTTCGCCCCTTCGGCCGTTACGAGCTGCCGAAACCGGCGGAGCACATCCAGAACTGGGAGCTGAACAACGGCATCCTGGACATCACCCTCACCCTGCGTGAGAACCCCGAAGCAACCCCTGAAGGAGGCAATTGAACATGGCAAAAAACCCCGTAATTGGCATTGATCTAGGCACGACCAACAGTTGTGTGGCGACCATCGAGGGCGGTGAGGCCATCGTGATTGCAAATGCCGAGGGCGCGCGAACCACGCCGAGCGTGGTCGCCTTCGCCAAGGATGGCGAGCGCCTGGTCGGTGTGACCGCAAAGCGTCAGGCCGTCACCAACCGCGAGCGCACCTTCCTCTCTGTCAAGCGAGAGATGGGCACCGATTGGAAAGAGGGCATCGACGATGCCCAGTACACACCCCAAGAGGTCTCTGCATTCATCCTACAGAAGTTGAAGGCCGACGCCGAGGCCTACCTCGGTCAAGAGGTCAAACAGGCCGTGGTCACGTGCCCCGCCTACTTCTCCGACGCCCAACGCAAGGCGACCAAGGATGCGGGCCGCATCGCCGGCCTCGACGTTCTGCGCATCATCAACGAGCCGACGGCAGCAGCCCTGGCCTACGGTGTCGACAAGGAGGACGACCAGACGATCCTCGTCTTCGACCTCGGCGGCGGCACCTTCGACGTGTCCGTGCTCGAGATCTATCAGGTCGACGGCCAACCACAGATTGAGGTCAAGGCAACCGCGGGCAACAACCGCCTCGGCGGCGATGATTTCGACGAGCGCATCATCCATTGGTGCGTCTCCGAATTCAAGAAGGCGAGCGGCATCGACCTGTCGACGGATGGTCAGGCCATGAGCCGCCTCAAGGAAGCGGCTGAGAAGGCCAAGATCGAGCTCAGTGGCACCCAGACCAGCCACATCAATCTCCCCTTCATCACGATGAAGGACGGCAACCCCGAGCACCTCGACCTCAACCTGTCACGCGCCCAGTTCGACGACCTGACCGCAGACCTGGTCGAGGCGACGATGGGTCCGACCCGTCGCGCCATGAAGGACTCCGGCGTCAAGGCCGGCGACATCGACAAGATTCTGCTCGTCGGCGGCAGCACCCGCGTCCCCGCGGTCCAAGCCGCGGTCGAGAAAGAGACGGGCAAGGCGCCGTTCAAGGGCATCAACCCCGACGAGGCCGTGGCCATGGGCGCGGCGCTCCAAGCGGCGATCATCGTCGGCGACGAGGGCGTCACCGACGTGCTCCTGCTCGACGTCACACCGCTGTCTCTCGGCATCGAGACCCTCGGCGGGGTCACGACCCCGATGATCGAGCGCAACACGACCATCCCAACGCGCAGATCCGAGGTCTTCAGCACCGCTGCCGACAACCAACCCGCGGTCGAAGTCCACGTTCTGCAAGGCGAGCGAAAGTTCGCCAAGGACAACATCACCCTGGGCAATTTCCTGCTCGAAGGCCTGCCCGCCGCACCCCGCGGCATGCCCAAGATCGAGGTCACCTTCGATATCGACGCAAACGGCATCGTCAGCGTCTCCGCCAAGGACATGGGCACGGGCAAGGAGCAATCGATTCGTATCGAGAGCGCCACCAGCCTGACCGAGGAAGAGATCCAGGCCAAGATCGCCGACGCCGAACAGTTCGCCGCAGAGGACGAGGCCCGTCAGGTCCAGGTCGAATTGCGCAACACCGCGGACAACATCGTCTACCAGACCCGACGCACCCTCAAGGAGGCCGGCGAGAAGCTGTCCGAAGAGGACATCGAACCTGTCGAGGCCAAAATCGCTGAACTCGAAGCCATGATCGAGACCGAGGATGATCTGGTCGAGGAAGCCATCAAGGCCAAGGTCGAGGAAGTGCAGGAATCCATGCACGCGATCTCATCCAAGCTGTACGAAGCCGCCGCGGCCAGCATGGCCGAAGAGAACGGCGAAGACGGAGACTTCACCGGCATGGACAATGGCGACGAGGTCGTCGACGCCGACTTCGAAGTCGTCGACGAAGTCGTCGACGAAGTCGTCGACGAAGACTGATCTCATTTTCTTCTTGTCATTGGTTCGTGATTAGTCGATGCAGCGTTCGCACATGAACCCCGGTGGCACCGTGCGCAACCATCGCATTCGTCGTCGCGCCCCAGGCTGTCCCAGCGATATCCATGTGGGCCCAAGGAATGTGCTCGCCATCCTCGCGGTCCTGAACGAATTGCTTGAGGAAGCCCGCTGCCGTGCAGGCGCCGCCATAGCGACCCTTGCCCAAGTTGCGCACATCGGCGATCTTTGAGCCGGTCATCTCCTTCTCGAACGCGGGCAGAAGTGGCATCGGCCAGGCGATCTCATCCTCTGCATTGCCCGCCGCATGAATGGCGGCGGAGAGGTCGTCATCATTGGACCACAGGCCGGATGCTTCGTGACCGAGCGCGACCACACAGGCGCCGGTGAGCGTCGCGAGATCGATGATGTACTCGGGGTCGAGTTCGGCCGCCTTCCACAGGCCATCCGAAAGGACGTTGCGTCCCTCGGCATCGGTGTTGAGCACCTCGATCGTCTTGCCAGAGTAGGTATCGATGACATCACCGGGGCGGTAGGCATTGGATGAAGGCATGTTTTCGGCCATGCAGGTGATGCCGTTGACACGGCCTGCATATCCTGTCGCCTGCAAGGCGACGAAGAGCCCGAAGACGGTCGCAGAACCGCCCATGTCATACTTCATCTCGTCCATTGAGGCACCGGGCTTCAACGAGATGCCGCCGGTGTCGAAGGTGATGCCTTTGCCAACGATGCAGGGCACGCGCGTGCCCTTGTCAGCATTCGGATTGAGTCTGAAGAAGACCATGCAGGGTTTCTTCTCACTGCCCTTCCCCACAGCGATGACCCCGTGCATGCCCTCTTTCTGGAGGCGGGCATAATCCCAGACCTCCACCTCTACCTCGGCCTTGCCTTCGGCCCAGGCCAGTGCACGCTCAGCATAGGCATCGGGGAACATCACGTTGGGCGGTTCATTGCACACATCGCGAGCGACCTTGACACCCGAGGCGAGTCCAACGGACTTGTCCACAGCTGCGGACAATGCGGATTGATGTCGGGGACTGGCCTGCACGGTGAGGGTCCAATCATCTTGCTCATCTCCTTCTTCCTTCTGCATGTACTGGTCAAAGGCGTAATCGCGCAGGAGCATGCCCTCAGAAAAGAGCGCCATCTGTCCGCTCTTCCACCCGGTGGTGAAGCGCACGGTGATGTTGACGCCGTGGTCCTTGGAGAGTGCAGCGAGCGTCTTTGCTCCGCCGTCGCGGCAGGCCTTGTCACTCGGAGATTCGCCCATGCCGACCAGCACGATCTGACAGCCGGCTGTCCACACGGAGAGGCGCTTGCCGGCCTTGCCGGTGAAGGAGGCCGAGGCGAGCGCCTCGTTGACGAGCGCGCGTTGGGTGCGCGCCAAGCCCGCGAGGGCGTTGTTGGGGGCCTTGTCGACACCTTCGAACAGCGGCAGGACGAGAATGTCGCCCACATCATCAAATTCAGTCACATTTGCATCCATCAGAACCACTGAACACAGCGATTCCGTCCCGATATACAAAGGAACCGCTTTGAAATTGTCGAGTTCAACCCTTCTTTCTGAAGAATCCAGCCAGAGCAATCGTCAGAATGGTGAACATCGGCGAGGTGAATGGCAGCCAGCCTGTGTCTTCGGTCTCTTCAATCTCGACAACCGACTCGGGTACCGGTTGGTGAACGAATGTCGATGCATCGATGACGCGCTTCTGGTAGTGCAGAGCCCACGTGCCGCCGGGCTCCAGGTCGAGCACTTTCGCATCAAAGGTAATGCTCGTGCTGTTGGTGGCGTTGACGGTGAAGTTCTCGGACCACCACAACACCTCCATGCTCTCTTCGAAGACGTACTGCAGGCTGGCGTTCTCGGTCGATGCATGCCCGTCGTTGCGCACCTCGAGTTTGACCTCATCACCATCAAAGGAGAGGGAAGTCACGTTGAGGCGGGCCCGCCAATACCAGACGTTCTCGATGAGATATTTCATCACATCCAATTCGACCGAAAGCCGGTCCGACAAGGACTGGACCGTGCCCAAGAGGAATTGCTCATCATCGGTCTCGAAGGTGAAGGTCGGATAGCCCATGACGCCGTAGCCATAGTCTCTGGAAGTGCCGTGGGTCGGGTAGATGCCGGCGTTGGCGTTGCGCACGGGGAGGTCGGCATCGATCTCGTCGTTGATGGTGTCACGGATGTGTTCGTACATCTCGTAATCGGGCGGCATGTCACCGGTGAATCCCCAGGGGTAAGCGAGAATCCAGGTGCCGGTGTGCATGGTGACGTAGAGGTCGGCATCGACCATGAATTCGTTCATGTAAGCGGCATTGTTCGCCGTCTCTGGCTCACTGAACGGCCCGCTGCCCGAGGCGGTCTCATCTGTGGTCCAGTGGTGGTCATAGTTGCGATTGAGATCGACCGCGTTGGTATTCCAGCGGAAATCGACATCGTTGCCATCCGCATTCAGCATGATCATGATGTGGAGTTCGGTGTTCTGTAGCACCTCGATCGCATCGGCATTGCCCGCCGCCCAGCCCTCGATATAATACTCGGCGACCAGGAAGGCGAGTTCGGTTCCAAGGTGCTCATTTCCGTGGTGTCCACCGTCGATGTACACCTTTTCCTTGGGTGTGCCATCGGACTTGTTCTCCATCGACCAATCGCTGATCTGCAGTACCCATTGTTCCCGGCCGAGCACGGTCTCACCCGCACTCTCCATGCTGACGATATCGGGGTTCTCAATCATCCAATCGTGGATGTCGGCGGTGAGGGTGGGATAGGTGTGGTACCAGTGCTCCTGGACGATGTCGGGCTGGCCCTGCGCGGTCGCCATCGGGGCCATGCTGGCCGCGACGATGAGGAAGACAGCGAGCAGGCGCATCGCACCTACGGTGCGGTGTCCTCAATTTGAGACTATGCCTCACACAGGCATGTCAGCAGAATCGGGAGGACGATGGAGGCATCTGATTCGATGACGAATTTCGGTGTGTCGACGCCAAGCTTCTGCCAACTGATCTTCTCGTTGGGTGGGGCACCCGAATAGCCACCGTAGGACGGGGATGATTCCGAGATTTGGGCGAACCAGGCCCACAGCGGAACGTCCTCGCCGAGATCTTGGCGCAGCAAGGGCACGACGCAGATGGGGAAATCCCCAGCGATACCACCGCCGACCTGCAGGAAGCCGTTCTTTGGATGCCCGCGGATCCAGTCGGCCAGCGCCAGCATGTAATGGGTGCCGGACAGCACCGCATCGATGGACACCGTGCCATCCATCACCCGGGCGGCGAAGATGTTGCCCAGTGTGCTGTCCTCCCAACCGGGGACGAAGAGCGGTAGATTGCATTCCGCCGCTGCAAGCAACCAGGAGTCGGCGGGGTCCGCATCATATTCGATCCGTTGAATCAGTTCGTAGAGGAATTCATGCGGCAGCCTTCCATCGGATGATTTCCACAAAGAAACCAATTGGGATTCAACTTTTCGAATCGCCTCCTTCTCAGGCAAAGTCCTATTGGTAATTCGATTTTCCAATTGGGATTCTTCAACCGGAGAAAGCGACCGCCAATCCTCAATGGTCCCATAGTGGGAGTGGGCGACGAGGTTGAACAGGTCCTCCTCGAGGTTGGCGCCCGTGCAGCAGATGGCGGAAACTTTGCCGGATCGGATCGCCGGCGCCAGACTGCGCCCGATCTCTGCGGTGCTCATCGCTCCGGCGAGCGTGACCATCAATCGTCCATCCTTCACAAATGTCCGCAGGGAGTCAACACATCTGCGCAATTCCCCGGCGTTGAAATGGCGGAAATGCCGGTCGACGAATTCTCGCACGCGCAATCACTCCGTGACGAATCGGTTCAATTCGGTCCGCTGGACCAGGACAAGATCGGGGACGACCTCCATCAAATGCTGGTGAATATCATCGGCGATGTCGGCGGGATTCACTTTGCCACAGGTGAAGCAATCGATGGCGAGGATGCCCTCATCCAGGTAGCAATGGGCGCTAACGTGACTCTCATCGATGAGGACGACGGCGGCGAATCCCGGCGGGCTATCCTCTCCCAACAAGGCCACGTGGTGATGCACTTCTCGGGCTTCAGAACGTGAAACCGCGTTACGGAGAAGGGACAAGACCCATTCTCCCGAGCCGGAGAATCCCGAATAATCCAGCGTGATATGACGTCCTCTCGAATTCATGATTCATCCTCCAGTCTGCGTGCAAGGTGCGCGGCGACGATTTTTGTCGCCAACATCGCCGCGGTGAATTCGGTCACATGATTTGCCTCGTCGGGGACAATCTCGTTGACATCCGCGCCCAGCCATTGTGCAGCGGGCGCAGAAGCGATCGTCTCGATGGTCTCCACCACCTGCCAGTAGGCGAGTCCTCCAGGGACGGGTGTCCCGGTCGTTGGAACGTAGACCGAATCCAACCCATCGATGTCGAGGGTCAACCAGACCGGGCCTTCGATCGACGACAATGTATCGAGCCAATCCAGCCACTTCGCCTCTCCACCACAGGGATTCAGGACATCACGAGCCAACCAGGTATCGACGTTCGAAGTCTCTTGAATGAATTCGTGCTCCTCTCTTGCAAAGGTGCGAATGCCGATCTGCAACACCTTGCCGACGCCGATATCCAATGAACGACGGACTGCGCAGGCATGGCTGTCCCGATCGCCATCCAATTCGTCGCGAAGATCCGCGTGGGCATCGATCTGCACCACGGTCAAATCTGAAAGCGATACGGATTGAGACAATGCCCGCATGATCGAGGGCAACATCCCATGCTCGCCCCCGAGGATGACCGGGAAGGTGGAGAGGTGACCCGACACGTATTCTTCAATGCCAGCCAACTGTTCCGCCAGACTTGAACCCGCACCATTCCATGGTTCTGCGGTATGCAGCGCAAATCCGCAAGGGAGATCCGAGGGCAGGAGAGGGTCGTACAATTCGACCTGCTGAGATGCCTTCAATGCCGCCGCCGGTCCCTTTGACGTGCCCTGTCCATACGATGTCGTCAACTCGTAGGGAACCGAGAGAATGCTGACGTCCGCAGCCCCCGTTGCCTCGGGCAGTCCGAGGAAGTTGCCGTCGACGAATTCGGTCACGCTTCCGAGGCGGTCGAATCACCTGTTTAATGATGACGAAACAGCCAGATGTACGCCCCGGAGGGGCGGGATTCGCCAACTGTTGAAATAGGACGCCCCACTCCCCTCAAACATCAGGCGAGGCACTGCTTCGCCACCGGGGGACGAATTGATGGGAATGAGCCTTGCATCGCTAACAGCTGCCATCCAGATCCATATTGATCCCGACATGGAAAAGGTGACCGCAGAGGGAATGGCTGAGCACGCGCTCGGCTTCTTCGGATTCTACGACCGCATCATCGACAATGCGTTGGAACCGACCGACCGCAACCTGTTCTACATGTTTCAGGATTACGACCTGCTGACCACCGAATCCGAGGAGACCACCCTGTGGGATGGCCGGGAGTGGCGCATCCACTATTGGAAGTTCAAGCCCGAGGCACTCAATTCGATCGCTCGGGTCAAGCAGGTAACTCGCGACGACGACCCCTACTCCGGTGTCTACGACGATGTCCCCGACGGCCTGTGGCGCACCCTGTCCGACGATGATTACGAAGAACCCTTGTTCTGATGTTGTGACAAACACGGCAACCCACGGGATTTACTAAGGAACAGAGCGACTCTGTGTCTCATAGAGGCAACCCCATGTCGACAAATCGCACCCCCCTTCTCGGCGCTTTCTTGCTGCTCACGATGGTATTCTCACCGCTGGTCGCGGCCGAGGACCCGCTGACGGCGACAATTTTGACCGATTGGCAGGATGATGGCACGGGCAACCAAACCCATGCCTATCGGATCGTACTCTCGGAATCCCTCAGTTTCACCGAGTTGGGCGAGCTTTCACTGACCGTGGTCCACAACAACGAGACCGGGGCACTGCAAACCAATATCAGCAGAGATTGGACCGGTGGAAACGACACCGAGCTCACGCTGGTGCTCAACACGACCGTGGAGTGGAAGGATCAGATTACCATCACAGTCTTTGATGGCACGACCACCATCGGCTCTCGCACCGTGTTGGTCACGATTTGGAACGAGCCGATGGCCGACCATGAGATCACCCGCACCACCACCTGGCACATGACCCATTCACAGGCCAATTTCACCGGCAATGAGGTCTGGGACCTCCAATTCACGGGTCAGGGCTGGCAGCAGCGCACCGGCGACGTGCTCGAGGCGAATGAACTCGGCATGGGCACCCTACAGATCAACGAGTCGACGAATGGCGGCACGGGCACGGTGGGCATCCTTCTGCTTCTGGACACCGTTTGGTTCAACGAGACCACCATCGGCCTGGTGCTGCAGAGTCAAATTTTCGAGATGCGTGGCAATGGCAGCATCGACCTGTTCAATACCGAGGATGGCACCGACATTGACATCCATGGCAACGTCGTCAATTCCTACATCATCCGCAGTTTGGATCAGGGTGTGGTCGAGGAACAACTGCGCCTCGAGGCGAATGGCGACCTGCACATGTCTTCCTCAGGCGGCGATCAATCGATGGAGGCCAATGGCACCCTCGCCCTGCTGTTGTTGGAGACGCATGACATCGATGGTGAACGCATCCTTCAAAATACTGAATTTGAGGGCACTGCGGACATGGTGATGCAAGGCGAAGATTACTACATGAATCTCGATATTAGTCAGATCGTCAATCATGAGCGTTGGGAAAATGGCGAATTCGTCTCCAGTCTATCTCGTGTTCAGGGCGATGGCGACCTCGATTTCAGCGACAGTGAAAACGGCTCTTCGATCACCGTCAACGCGACGGTTCACGAATTCTTCCAAGAGTCGGTTGACAAGCAGAAGACCGGCGACAGAATCCACTACGACGGCACCATCTCCGGCACCGTCAATGGCGACTTCAGCGGCGAGCGCGACATCATCGCGACCGAGTACATGCAAGCCAATGCAACCGGTGTCGAGTTCCCGGTCAACGTCATCTATACCGAGTCGTGGTTCAACGTCTCGACCGGCGGTGGCAATCCATGGGACCTGTCGAATGTCCACAACGAGACCTGGGATTACGAGGTCCCTCAAGAGGATTGGGAGAATCGCACGGTTCGCCTGCGCTGGGATTCGATGGAGAACGGCGAACCCAGTCAAGGCGATGAGTATCCCGAGCGCAGTCCCATCCAAAATCCGATCGCCGCACCCGAATCCGAGGAGGGCATCGGTGGCATCGACATCAGCCGAGAGACCGGGCTTGCCCCCGCGACGATGCTCGTCGGCGATTCCTTCGCCCTGCTCGATTCGGACCTCATGCAATTGACGGTCACGGCCATCGGCACCAGCACGGTCAACCGTGACGGTCACACCATCCCCGTCACCCAATGGACCGGCACCTACGGTGGTGATGGCGTCGCCAGCGGTTCGGTGGTCAACGAGGGCGTCCTCGCAGGCCTGGTCGCCACGGTCACACGCAACGTCACACTGGACCTTGAAGATGGCGAATCCCTCTTCTTCGAGGAGACCCAATCCTTGGAGCGCGTGCTCTCGCCGAGCATCATCACCGCATCGGAGAACACCCCGCCCGCCATCGTCTCCGTCAGCATCCGCGAGGGCGCACTGACCAACGAGGACGGCGGCGAGGTCCACCTCGAGGTCGAGGTATCCGACCCCGACTGGAACGTCCGCGCCGTCACCGTCGACCTCTCCGCGCTCGGCCTTGGCCTCGCTTCACTCAACGATGTCGGCATCGATGGTGACACTGCGATTCACGACGATGTCTTCACCGGTCAGATCAGTTATTCTGGCATCATCGATGGCGCCGTCAGTCTCGAGGTGACCGTCGAGGATGATTGGGCGACCACGACCGAGACACACGACATCCTGGTGCTCAATCGAATGCCGCAGGTCCAATCGGTCACCTTCATCCCGAATACGCTCAACCGCGGCGAAAGCACGACCGTGACAGCCTCCGTCACCGATGGTTCAGGTGTCACCGCAGTAGGCATCGAGACCATCCAATGGGGTGGCGAAACAACGTGGTTGACCTTGGTGAATGGCGAGTGGACAGGCACGGTGATCATCCCCGACCTGACGCCGAGCGGCGACCAATTCCTGCCCGTCCGCGTCGAAGACGCGGCCGGTGGAGAGGGCATGACCACCCAACTCTCCGATGGCTCCGCCATGTCGATGGTCCACATCCTCAACGTCGGGCCCGCGATCTCCGATCTCACCTTCTACGACAATGATGGTGAGGTCACGACCCTGGCGATTCCGGTCACGGGAATCAATGCCTACACGATGACGGCCAACGTCACCGATGTCGATCCGATCACCATCGTTCAGGCCCGCCTCGGCCTCATCGCTCAAGCCGGTCAGAGCGAGTCTTGGGTCTCGATGCGTGACGACGGCATCGGCGTCGATGCCATCGCCGGCGATGGCATCTACTCGGTCATGGTCCAGGTCCGCCCCGGCGTACCGGGCGGACCGACCACCATCGACATCCGCGGCATCGACCAACAACTCGCCCAAACCCCGGTCGAAGACCGCTCATTCACCGTCACACTCGGCAGCCCCGACACCGGCGAAGGACCGGGCAGTGAGGCGCTATTCGAGTTCACCAGTCAGGTCTGGATCATCATCAGCGTCATCCTGATCTTCACCCTTCTTTCCATCATCGGCATCGTCACATGGATTCGAAAAGGCGGCCTCGAGGACATGATGGGAACAGAGCAGGAAGGACTGGGGCCAGACTGAGCACCCGCCTTCACCGACGCTTAGAAAAAGGGGCGTCCGATGGCCGAGTCGCTGCGAGCGTAGTGTAGTGGTTATCACCGGGCGTTGCCAACGCTCGAACCCGAGTTCAAATCTCGGCGCTCGCACCAAATAAGTATCAATAAGCGGGGCGAAGCCGAGATTCGGTCAAACATTGAGCAGCGCTCGGACGCGGGCCCCGATGGCATCTCTCGTCTTGCGATAGACATCGATGGACTGGCCGACGGGATCGTCGAGCGCCCAATCCGCATCGATGGAGAGGGTGGGGCAGTGCACGCCACATCCCATGCTGATGATGCGATCGAAATCACCGGTTTCGATGCCATTCAATCCCGACGACACCTGCCCGGAGATGTCGATGCCGTTCTCGGCCATGACGGCGACCGCGTTCGGTGCGACCTCAGTCCCGGGATGGGTTCCCGCACTGGCGGCATCGAGGCCGAGATGCGTGGCCCAGCCTTCGGCCATTTGGGAACGGCAGGTGTTGCCGACACAGACGAAGAGGATGCGCATGTTGCGCCCTATCCGTTCTGGCCCTTGTAAATCCCCGTGATACAATCAAGACCCATCGCGTTCCACAGCATACTGATGAAAGAGGGAACGGCGGTCCGCGGTTTGGTCATTTCCACGTGCGTATTCGCGGTTGGATTCATCGGTCATATCGTGCTGCACGCCATCGGTTGGAGCTCGGCGGGGGTCGTCATATCCTATGCGCTCGGCATCATGGTGTTCACCTTCCCGATCTGGGTGGCGTGGACCGGCGGGCTGCGCTACCTCGATTCACAGGCGATGTGGGCCTGGTATCTGTCCAGCCTGCTGGGCTATGCCCTGACCTATTCTTGGCTGTGGGGTTTCAACGGTCAAACACATACCGATTCGATGTGGGTCGCCGCATTGTTCAGTCCACTGTTCTCGATGTTTGTCTATCCGGTGCTCTTGCCCGAGCCGGTCGACCACGCCGTCATGTGGGGTGGGAGGGTCTACCATCCCCGCAGCGAAGAGGAATGAGTCCGTAGGACTCGCTTTCAAGTAGGGCGGTCGAGTCGGGGCTCTCGGAGAGAGTGTCATGAGCGGTCCCATCTCACACCACACCCCCGGCGAAGAGGAGAAGGAAGCCCCCGCACCTGAGGAGCCGACCTCGGCACCTGAGGAGCCGACCTCGGCCGACCAGAAGGCGCAGATGGAGCAGGCCTATGCCCAGATGCGCCGCAAATTGCGGATGACCCGGCTCGCCGAGGACATCGGTCACAAGATCATGGTGCTGTCCGGAAAGGGCGGTGTGGGCAAGTCCACCGTCGCCACGGGCATCGCGCTGTCATTGGCCCGTCAGGGCAAGAAGGTCGGCATTCTCGACATCGACATCACCGGGCCCAACATCCCCAAGATGCTCGGACTCGAAGGCATCGACCTGCATGTCGAGGACAATCAAATTCACCCCGCCGAAGGCCCGAATGGCCTGAAGGTGATGTCGATGGCCTTCCTGTTGGAAGACCCGGACAAGCCCGTCATTTGGCGCGGCCCGATCAAGTTGGGCGCCATCCAGCAATTCATCGGTGACGTCGCCTGGGGCAAATTGGATGCGCTGATCATTGACTTCCCGCCCGGCACCTCTGACGAGCCGCTCACCGTCGCTCAGTCCCTGCCGAACATCGATGGCATGGTCATCGTGACGACCCCGCAGGATGTAGCACTGCTCGACAGTCGCAAGTCGATCAACTTCTCCAAGACGGTGAAGATCCCAGTCCTCGGTGTGGTCGAGAACATGAGCGGTTACACGATCCGTGGCACGGCCGAGCCGAACTCCGACGTCTCAGTCAACGGAGCGAATGGACTTCCCATCGAAACGACCGCCGACGGCGATGGCAACTGGTCCGTCTCGGTCGACCTGTTCAAGCGCGGCGGCGGCGAAGCCGCAGCGAAAGACATGGGGGTACCCTTCCTCGGCGCACTCCCCTTCGACCCCGGCGTGGTTCGTGGCGGAGATGATGGTGTTCACCGCATCGTCGCCGATCCTGAAGGCGAGGTTGCCCTGGCCTTTGATCGGATCATTGAGAACCTGTTCACCGAACTCGATGCCGCCGATGACTCCATCCCTGAGATCATCTGAGGCGAGCGCATGGCGGGCGGCACCGGCGTCTACATCACTTGGGTGACCGGCGCGATCGTCGTCTCCCTCGCCCTCATGCCGGTGTTCAAACCGGCGTGGTCCCGCTTGACCTTGACGGGATTTCAGGACATGTTCCGTCGGTATTGGATGCACGGCCTCATCGTCTTCTCCGTCTATCTGTGGAAGGACCTCTTCGACGGCATTGACCGGATGCTGATGGCCAATGCGCGCCTCGACATGACGCCGTTCATCTACGCCATTGAAGGCGATATCGTGCTGTGGATTCAGCAGACCTTTGAGAATGAGATTTTGACGGCGACGTTGACCCATTTCTACGTCGCGGGATACATGCTGATCATCTTCTCGGCCTTCGTCTACACCTGCTATTTCGACGACCGTCACATGGCGGACAGGGTGACATTGACAATGCTGTTCACCTACATGTTGGCCATCCCATTCTACCTCTTTTTCAACGTTCGAGTGACCGGTGACCACATTCCGGGAATGGAGACGCTGGGCTACCAGTTGACTCCCGAGATCCAGACCTGGTTCACCCGCATTGACCCGTTCACCAATGGGATGCCCTCGCTGCACATCGGCATGCCCTTCGCCATCTGGTTGTGCTATGCGCGCAATGATTTGGATGGGCGTTGGCGGAATTGGCGCATCTTCCTCGTCGTCTACATGATGCTCACGGCCTTCGCCATCCTCTACCTCGGCATCCACTGGGTCAGCGACATCATCGGCGGGATTCTCATCGCCATCCTCGCCGTCAAACTCGCTGAAAGGGCCGCGCCGGGCACCTGGCGTTGGTTGGATGAGCGTGTCTTCGTTCACCGCATCTCCTGGTTGTTCGCCGATTGGCGTCGACCCGTGGCCGAGGGAGGCGCCCTGATCGGGCGCGGCATCGCCTACGTTCGCGTGCCGGGCCCACGCCAGACGGCGGTCGCCATGGCCCTGCTCATCGTCGGCACCAGCGGCACCCTGTTGTGGGATGCAACCCACCAGCACTTCCCCGCCGAAGGTGTCAGCCATCCCGGTGGTGCAGCCGGCGCCGACGGCTGGCTCGTCGCGCTCGACACGGATGAGAATGGAAACCTGACAGCGATCTCGATGGATCTCGAGACCGGTGAACAATACCCGCATCCACTGGACATCAACATCGATGGCAACCAATCCCACTGGAATTTGGATTATGCTGAAACCGAGGTGCTGATCTCCGAGAACCATGCCCTTGTCTGGCAGGGCTATCGCATCATCCCGATTTGGTTTGACAACCCGACGAGTACAGCGTTTGGCCGCATCACCGGTCCGCTCTACGAGGATGTGGCTCTGGTCGACTCAAATGAACACAGCTACCGTTACTTCACCCTCGATGACGGCACCGTCGTCGAGGAGAGCGAGCCATTCACCCCCATTTCGGACGCCGATGTCCAACTCATCGTCGGGGAGGGATCGAGTCTTGCATGGGTCACACAGAGTGCGCCGCTGACAGCCAATGTCATCGAGGTTGATGGCGTTCAGCACACCTTCAGCGTGACCGTGAATGCCACCATCGATGCGGAGCGGGATGCACAGGTCGAATCGATGACGAATACGGTGGTTGACTATGGCAATGCGACGATCGTCGACATCGCATTGGACGAACGCTACATGGTCGCACAGGTGAATCTGTCCGCGGTCGACCGCCTCGTGCTGGTCGACCTTGCGACCGGCGAACAGCGCATCCTTGGCGATCCTGTCTTTCCCGTGGCCAATCCGAGCATCGGCCACGGTCGCGTCGCCTATCAACAGAAACAATTCTTGATTTCGAACAACCCGAATCCAGAGTACATGGATTGGGAGGTCGATTTCCACATCATCGCGGAGAATCGCTCCTATCCGCTACACGCGCCGGACGACATCGACCAGACCGACCCACAGGCGATGGGGGACCACATTGTCTGGATGCAGGTCGATGCGGATGGACAAACCGAAATTCGCATCTACACGGTCGAGGTCGTCTTCGAGCCCTATTCCAGTCGTGTGCTGCAGATTTTCGTGTTGCTCTTTCCCTTGTTATTGCTCACCTGGATCAGTCAACGCATCAGGGAGAAGGAGACGCGCATCCGCGCCTTGGATGAAGAGGAGTGAATCACTCCGCCAGTCTGAACATCTCGGACAGATTGTGCTGCGCTGCAACGATTGTATCGGGATCGATCTCGATGATCTGGTCCTGTCTGGGTGACTGCAAACACTGGAGGATGTCCTCCAATTGGGTGCGCTTCATGTGCGGACACATGACGCAGGCGCCGGTCAGTTGAATCTCGTGTTCGGTCTCCGCCAGGACCCGTTCCGCCGTTCCACATTCCGTGACGAGCATGAGGTGTGTTTCGCCGCTGGCTGCCAGGCGAAGGGATTCGCTGATCAGCGTCTCGGATGAGCCGACGAAATCCGCTTCCTCCAAGACATCCGCTCTGCATTCCGGGTGGGCGAGCACATGGATCGGCTCCTCGTATCGAGCCCGCCATGCGCGGATGCGTTCGGCGGTGAATTCGGCGTGGACCTCGCACTCACCATCGTAGACGATGACCTCTTTCTTCCCTGCCAATGCCTTCTGAAGATGGGCGCCCATGAAGCGGTCGGGCACGAAGATGAGTCGGTCGCCCGGCAAGCGCTCGCAGATGCGCATGTAATTGCTGCTCGTGACGCTGACGTCGCACTCCGCCTTGACCGCCGCGGTGGTGTTGATGTAACAGGCGACGGGCACGCCGGGGTGGCGCGCCTTGAGATCGCGAACATCCTGTGCCGTGATGCCGTCAGATAGGGAACAACCGGCCTCTGGAGAAGGGTGGAGGACGGTCTTGTGTGGGCTGACAATTTTGGCGGTCTCGGCCATGAATCGCACGCTGCTGAAGAGGATGGTCTGCTGGACGGCATCGCGGGCGGCCTTGGACAGGGAGTAGGAATCTGCGACCGAATCCGCGACGCCGTAGATGATGTCGGGGGTCTGGTAGGTGTGGGCGATGAGAAAGACGTCATTCTCTGCCTTCAAACGGTTGATTTCCAAGGTCAGAGGGGCGATGAATCTGCAGGCAGATAGGGGCCATCGCTGATGCTGCTGAATGGAAGACTGCAAGCGCATGGCCTCGGCTTCGACCTCGTCTTCTGACCACGCCAGCGACCCCGAAGCGAAGCGCGGAACGGGGATGTTGGGCAGCTGGATGGCCATCCGACCCGCCGTCAAGTGCAACCGCTTTGAAGTCATCTCATCTCGGGGTGGGCATGGCGGGGCCGTGGCGAGAGGAAAAGATGATCCACCGAGGGGCGGAAGCCGTGGTCCACGCCGGGTCCTGGATGGGCCGAGATGCGGTCCTCAAACAGCGTGAAGCACGCACCTGGCGTCACCCCGATCTCGACGCTCGCCTGACCAAATCCCGCATGAGCGCCGAGGCGCGCCTGCTCGTGCGACTCCAAGATGCGGGCCTGCCCGTGCCCGAATTGCTCGCCGTTGACCTCGCCGAGGGTTGGATCATCACCAGCAGGATGCCCGGTGGGCCGCTATTCGACACGCTGCGAGCCGGTGATGAGGCGACGATGCTCACCGATCTCGGCCGTTTGATCCAGCGCATTCACGCTGCGGGCATCTGTCACGGGGACCTGACCACGCACAACATTCTCTGGGATGCTGAGGCGGGCCTTTCGATCATCGACCTCGGTCTGTCGAAAATCACCGATGATATCGAACCGATGGGCCTCGACCTTCAGGTGCTCGCAGAGTGTCTCAAAGCCAGTCATCCCGACATCGAAGGCGGCATCGACCGGGTCATCGCCGGCTACCTCGCCGAGGGTGGTCGGGAAGTGGTCGACCGATTCAACGCGATTCGCTCGCGCGTTCGCTACCACGGTTAGACCGATTGCGCGGCCTTCAGTCCTGCATAGGCGATCAACGGACAACCGATCAACGTGGCCAGCAGATAGGCCGCCGCCGGTCCGTGTTGGCCCGACTCGAACAATTCGACGAGATCCAAACTGTAGGCGGACATGGTGGTGAACGCACCCATCATCCCCGTGCCGAGCAACCATCCCATCTCCGCGGAGAGGGAGAGGCCGACGATGACCCCCAAGAGCAGAGAACCGGCGAGATTCACCGCCAGTGTCCCATAGGGAAATCCGTCCGGCATCCACTCTGAAATGAGGACCCTGAGGACCGCGCCGACAGCCCCGCCGAGCGCGACCATCCCGACCAGACGTGCCTCCATGGTCCGTCGAGAGGTGGAGAAGACTTCAACCCACACCCTCGCCTCAGGTGTGGCATGGCGACTCTGAACTTCCTCACGAGCAACGCGGGAAAACTCGCTGAGGCCACCGATTTATTCGCACCCTTGGGATACGAGGTCCAGTCCTTCACCGGTGAGGTGATCGAGCCCCAAGCCGACGACCTCGGCACGGTGGCATTGGCGAAAATTGCACAGGGGGTGGAACTCTTGGCGGGAGAGAATCGGTTTCACGAGGGCCTTCTGGTCGAAGATTCGGGGCTGTTCATCGATGCGCTCGGCGCCTTCCCCGGGGTCTATTCCGCACACGTGGAGAGCACGATTGGATGCGAGGGCATCCTGCGGTTGTTGGATGAAAACCGAAGTGCATTCTTCATGACGGTGGCCGCCTACTGGACCGGTGAGGTCGTCGAGGTCTTCGTCGGCCGCTGCGACGGCGTGATCGCCACCGAGATGCGTGGCGAGGGTGGATTCGGTTATGACCCGATTTTCATCCCTCTCGGCAGCGAGGATGGGCGAACCTTCGCCGAGATGAGCCATCAGGAGAAGGCGGAGCTGAGCCATCGTGGCATCGCCCTTGCGAGTCTTGCGGATTTCCTCGGGGGGCAGTGAGCCGTCTGGCGGCAGCCTCAAGTCTCACATGATGGTCGATGTTGACGGAGGGGTGAGACGTGGTCACGTTCAAGCGACTGATGCTCTGGGTTCTGCTCGGTGCCGGCCTGCTGATCTACCTCACCATCCAAGGTCGAATCGATGATCAGGTCCGTTGGATCTATCTCGGTCTGATCGCCCTGCTCGCCATCGGTTTGATGGGCACGGGTGGGGGCCGAAAGGTGCGTCGCGTGCGGCGTCGACCCCAAGCGAGCGATGTGGAAGAATCCGAGGAGGAATCCCTGCCCGCTCCGGTCATCGCCGAGGATGATACGACCTCGCGTCGCGATCAGAAATTGGCCCGGTCCCGCAAGGGTGAGACCGTGCCTGAGGCCGAGCCCGACGACGAGGAGGTCGTCGTCGCCCTGGCCGATGATGAAGTCGCCGTTCAGGTCATCGATGAGAATGTCCACGTCGCCGAGGAATACATCGCCGAGGTCGACGCCGAATCGATGGAAGAGGCCGAGATCGAGTCCTTCATCGACGACCGCCGAGGTCACCATGACCTCATCCGTCGACGCATCGAGGCGCGCCGTCGTGAACAGCTCGCAGAGATCCGTTCAGAGACGGCCAAGATGTACCAATCGGCCGATGAATCCGAGGACATCATGGCATTGCTCGCGACCGATGGTCACGGGCAGACCATCATCGATGAGTCGCTTGAGATTCCGACGGGCAGTCCGGTCGGCGCGGTCTTCTCACGCATCGATGACCACCGCATCCTGAAGGTGCGGATCCCCCTCGACCAGGGCTTCATCGCCAGCAAAGAACCGCTGCCCGAGTTGCCGCCCCTGCCCGATTTGGATGGCATGCCACCGCCCCCGTTGCCCGACCTTGGAGACATGCCGCCCCCGCCGCTTCCCTCACTTTCCAAACTCGACGCCATGCGCGATGAGTTGGAAGACTGAGCCCGGCCGGGGCACAGGATTGAGAAGGTAGGCGCCTTCGGCGCCCCATGACCGGTGACAACCCACTGCGAATCGAACACATCCCGGTCGAGAATTCGCACCCGGCCGGCGGGGTCATCGCCCTGTGGACCATCGACCGCCCGGACAAGTTGAACTCGCTCAACGCCGAGGTCAACGCCGCCTTGATGTCCGCTTGTGATGCCGCGGAATCCGATGATGCGGTGCGTGTCATCATCATCACCGGTGCTGCGCCCAGTACACCTCCCGAAGGCAAGCGGGCCAAGCCCGCCTCATTCGTCGCCGGCGCCGACATCTCGGAATTCGTCGGGAAGTCGAGTGAGGATGTGCGCCCGATCTTCGAGTCCAATCCCTGGGAGGCGATCTGGAATCTGTCCAAGCCGACGATCGCGATGATCGACGGATTCGCCCTCGGCGGCGGCTCAGAAATCGCCCTTTCCTGCGATCTTCGCATCGCCACTCCCCGCTCCAAATTCGGCACACCCGAAATCAATCTCGGCCTCATTCCCGGCGGCGGCGGCACCCAGCGATTGTGCCGCCTTCTCGGATACGGCAGGGCCATGGAGATGGTCATGGGCGGCGAGATGATTGGCGGCGATGAGGCCCATCGCATCGGCCTGATCAACCACCTTGCCGAGGTCGATGACCTGCGCGACAAGACCCTCGACATCGCCCAGAACCTCGGATCCAAATCCCCTCACACCATCCGTGTCGCCAAAGCGGCGGTCCGCGCCGCATTGGAGCAGCCTTTCAGCGCCGGCGTCGTCCATGAGCGCGCCCTCTTCTGCGCCCTCTTCGATACGGCGGACAAGGAGATCGGTGTCTCCGCCTTCATCAATCGCGAACAAGCTGAGTGGAAAGGAGCCTGAATAGCATGGCGGAAAATGCATTGGTCGAGGCGAAGGACCTCGGCAAGCGATTCGGCGACTTCGTGGCGCTCCACCCGCTCGATGTGACGGTTCACGCCGGCGAATTCTTCGGTGTATTCGGTCCGAACGGGGCCGGGAAATCGACCTTCATCAAGCTCCTGACCGGCCAACTCGCCCCATCGTTGGGCAGTGCGCTGGTGCTCGGTACCAACGTCAGCAAGGACCCGCAGACGGTCAAGGCAAACGTCGGCATCGTGCCCGAATCCGAGAGCCCACCCTCCTACCTGACGGCCTCTGAATACCTCGAGTTCGTCTGTCGCATCCGCGGCATCGACGAGATCGAGGCGAAGGTCGAACACTGGCTGGAGTGGTTCGGCATCACCGACAAGCGCCAAAGCCTGTGCAAGGACCTCTCAAAGGGCCAGCGACAGAAGGTCATGCTGGCGGGCGCATTCATCCACGAACCGCGCTTGCTCTTCCTCGATGAGCCCTTCGTCAATCTCGACCCAATCTATCAGCGAAAATGCCGCGGCCTGCTGCAGGACCACATCGCCAAAGGGGGGACGATCTTTCTGTGCAGTCACATCCTCGAAGTGGCCGAACGCATGTGCACCCGTGTCGCCGTCATCGATCACGGCCACGTGCTCGCTGCGGGCACCCTCGACGAGTTGCGCATCGATTCCGGCGAGGATCTCGAGGACATCTTCATCCGACTCGTCGGGGCCTCTGTCGACCAAATTGAAAACAGAGAAGGCGCCACCGAAGAGGAGGAGTGAGCCATGTTCGGGCAGGCCCGCACGCCGCCCTCGTTCGGCGTTTCTTTTCGCGCCCACTTCACCATGATGTTCCACGAGGAGTGGCGTCAGAACGTCGATTTCACCCGAAAACGACACATCATGATGTTCCCCGTCATGCTGGCATTGGTGACGATGATCACGACGATTGGATTGCGCTTCCTGACCGGTGATGCCGGCATCGAATCGGCCTATGACACCGTCAAAGCCGCCGATGCACAAGCGGCGAAGGCCTTCACCTGGGATGAACTGAAACTGGGTTTGCACGCCTCGTTATTCATGTTCAGTTTAGGGATGGGTTCCTTCGCCTTCATCGGACGCAACATGGTCAGCCAGCGCGCCTCGGGCAAGTCCTACCTGTTGGCTGGACCCGCCCTGCTGCCGCTTGAACTGCCGCCGGTCTACCTCGCCTACTATTGCAAGGAGGTGATGTTCTACCTCTGTCTGATTCTCACGCCCTCGGTGATCGGCATGGCGATGGGCATCCTCTTCGGGGGTTTGAGCGGCATCAGCGTGCCCTTGTTGTGGGCCTCTTTGCCGGTGATTCTCTGCGCCATGCTGATGACGATGATGCAGGGGTTGGCCCTCTCATTCCTCGCCAGCGCGGTCTGGTCGCGATGGCGTGCAGCGACCCTTCTCTTGCCGCTCGGCGCTGCCGGAGCTGGGGTCATCGTCGCCCTCGACATCGTCCCGCTGGAATGGGCCGTGCTCGGCTTGCAGTACCAGCTCAATCACGCATTCATTCTCGTCCCACTGACCATGGCGGGCGCACTTCTCATCGCCACCATCGGCGCCCATCTCGTGCCGGATGATTTCGAGATTCGTGTCACGACCCGACCCGAGATATTCGCGCCCGTTCATCAACGGCTATTCTTCCTCGGAAATGGGCATACGCGCTCATTGGTGGCCAAGGAAATCGTCGATGTCTGGCGTTCGGGCACCCTGTTCAAGATGCTCGGCTCGTACTCCGTACCGCTACTCTTTCTCCTGGCGCTGGCCTGGATGGCCGACTTTGCTCGCTTCCCGATTCCATTCAATCTCCTGACCTATGCGCCCTTCCTCGGGTTCTTCGGGTTCAATTTCTACGCCTGGTTGAATGCGGTTGACAGTCCAGATTTCTTCAATGGATTGCCCGTCAGAGTGCCGCAGTTGCTGCGCGCCAAAATCATCGTCTACTTCCTGATGACGACGTGGATTTCGGTGATCTTCCTGATGCTGATGGCGGCCATGCTCGACCAGTGGAGTGGTCTGATTCCGGCGTTGATCGTGATGATTGCCAATTCGGTCTACATCGTCGCCCTGTCCAGTCTGCTGATGGGGTTGCGACCCAACAAGGCGATTTTCGATACGCAGATCATGGCCATATTCTGGGCCGCCACCGTTCTGCCGTTGGTCTCGCTCTTCCTGTTGTCCTTCAGTCTGGGTGATACCAGCCTGTACGATAACTGGGCCTCTCAGGTGGTGGAGGAAGGTGCCGATGCGACGGCGCGGGAATACGATTCGAGCAGAGCCCAAGCCTCGTTCAATGGCATACTGGCCATCTCGGCAGCCCTTCTCACACTCGGCGGGGTCTTCCTGGCCATGCTCGAGCGCCGCTGGGGCCGGGCCGCCTTCGAGAACTGATTGGCCCGGTCTGTTCGAGGGGCAATCTTGAGAGGCGCCCGCGTGCGGCGATGACCTGATGGGTCGCATCGTCGCCGTGGTCGGGATGCCCGGTTCGGGCAAGGGCGTGCTCGCCCGCATCGCCGCGGATGGCGGCATTCCGGTCTTCGCCATGGGTGACATCGTCCGCGAGGCACTGATACAGGCCGACATCGAGGAGACACCGACCAGTGTCGGCAAGATGGCCCTCGCCATCCGACGCGAACACGGTGAAGCGATCGTCGCAACTCGCATGCTGCCGCGGGTCCAAGCGTTGTCCGCCGCCCCATTGATTCTCATCGAGGGCGTCCGTCAATCGGCCGAGATGGACATATTCCACAGCGCCTTTGGTGACGACTTCAGCATCCTCGCCATCCGCTCACCCGCCGAGGCCCGAGGAGAGCGCATCGCCGAGCGCGGTCGGGGCGAGGACGGCGATGCCCAAGACTTCACCGAGAGAGACGCCCGAGAATCCGATTGGGGCCTGCCCGAATTGATCGCCACAGCAACAATCACCCTCGACAATGACAGCGACCTTTCCACCTTCGAGTCCCGCTGCCGGGTTTGGCTCGGCGGGTCCTGAAATGACCCCCCATCGGAGGGAACCATAGGTTCCCTGCGGAATCTTATAGTGGGCGAAGCGGCATGCGGCACGTGCGAGTCGGGGGTTTCAGGAATGGCAAAGAAGGATGGAGGTGGCCGAAAGCGTCGTCAGCGCCGTCAGCAGGTCCAATACGAAGAGCTCGACAAATACCCCGTATTGCCCCCGCATGCATTCGCCAGAATCGTCCGCGATACCCGCACGCTCAACATCATCTACCAGGTCATCGAACCCCCCTTGACCAAGCAGGAGGAGGCGACGCGCCAGGAGATCATGGACATTTTCATTCAGTCCCTGACCGCCGACATCGAAGAGATTGACGCCAACCCCGAGATGTATCTGCGTGCCGCGATGGACCAGATTATCCGCTCCTACCGCATGAAGGCGACGAAGAAATCTCGTTCGAAAATTTTCTACTACCTCAAGCGCGACATGATCGGCTTTGGCCGCATGGACGTACTGATGAATGATGCAAACGTCGAGGACGTGAGCCTCGACGGGACCGCCATCCCAATCTTCGCCTATCACCGGAAGTTCGAGTCGGTGGAGACGACCGTATCCTGGCCGAACGACTCCGAACTCGAATCCTATGTGATCAAACTCGCCCAGCGCTGTGGCAAACACATCTCTGTTGCAGAACCGCTGCTCGACGCGACCCTGATGGATGGTTCTCGAATCGTCATGAAGTTGGGACGAGAGGTCTCGACCCGTGGGTCGACATTCTGTATCCGCCGATTCCGTGAAGATCCGTTCAGCCCCTGTGACCTCATCGCCTTCCGCACGATGACCAGTCTGATGGTCGCCTACCTTTGGGTCGCCTTCCAGAACGAGATTTCCATGCTCTTCGTCGGTGGTACGGCCTCGGGCAAGACGACCACGCTCAACGCGATGTGCCTATTCATTCCCTGGCAGATGAAGATTGTCAGCATCGAGTCGACCCGCGAGGTCAACATCCCCCAGCCCAACTGGATTCCAGGCCTTACCCGTCAGGGATTCGGTGGCGAGTCCAGCGAGGGTGAGATCGGCGAGTTCGAACTGCTCAAGGCCGCCCTGCGAGAACGACCTGAGTACATCATCGTCGGTGAGATTCGTGGTGAGGAAGCCTACGTGCTATTCCAAGCCATGGCGACCGGTCACTGTTCTTACTCGACGGTCCACGCCGACTCCGTGCCGAGCCTTGTTCACCGTTTGGAAAACAAGCCGATCGACATCCCACGTGTGCTTCTGCCCGCGCTCGAAGCAGTCGTTATCCAAATCCAGACCCGCATCAACGGTCGGCGCGTGCGCCGCGCCAAGCAGGTGGTCGAGATCGTCGGTGTCGACCCGCACAGCCAAGAGGTCATCACCAACGAGGTGTTCAAGTGGGACCCCGGGAGAGATGACTTCGACTTCAGCGGCAAGTCCTACGTCCTCGAGAAGATCATGGTCAAAATCAATTACAGTCAAGAGAAGATGCGGCAGGAATTGCGCACGCGCAAGCGGATTCTCGACTGGATGGTGCTCAATGACATCCGGGCCTCCGACCAAGTCGCCCAGATCATCACCGAGTTCTACGTTCGACCGAACGATGTGCTGGCCCGCGTGGATGGCCTTCGTTGAACCTGCTCCCTTGAAGAAAATCCGAACCGAGGCTTGCTTAGATGGCGAAGAAGGAGAAGGAAACCGGCCCCCTCTTCGAAGGCATGGTTCTGACCGAATGGCAGAAGCTCGCCAATTCGCTTCTCGGCGGTTTGTTCCGAGAGAACGCGCGCAAGGACAAGGCACTGATGAAGACCCTTTCACAGGCCGACATCCGTGTCATGCCCGAGGTCTACAAGGCGACCACGGTCCTCTCCACCGTCATCGCTTTCGCCGTCTGTGTCGGCTTGCTCGGATTGGTTTTCGCGCCCGGTGTCGGCGCCATCGCGATCTACGAAAATCAGCAGACAGAGGAGAGCGTCGACCCCTGCATCATCTGGGCTTACCAACCCGAGAACAAGCTGAAGATCGACTATGACAAGGGCTGGTCCTCCCCCGACGGCATTGAGTACGGCGGTTGTCCGTATTATGAGACAAAAGTCGTTGGAGGTACGACAAGCGGTCTCATCGTCTTCCTGTTTGCATTCCTGGTCCCCTACATGTCGTTCAAGCACTTCGCTGGCGCCGCTGAGCGCTTGAAGAAGGGACGAGGCGAGCGACTTGAGATGTTCTTGCCCTACGCAGCCTCCTATACTGCGGCGATGGCCGCGGCAAACGCGACCCCGATGAAGATTTTCAAATCGCTCGCAGCCAACAAGGATATCTACGGTGAGATCGCCTATGATTCGGCGATGATTTACCGTGACATCACCTTGCTGGGTATGGATTTGATCACCGCGATCAAGCACGCAGTCGATCGAGCGGCCTCACCGTGGGCGACCGATTTCTTCCAGGGCATGGTCGGCACACTCTCCAGTGGTGGCAACCTCAAGCTGTACTTCCTCAACCGCGCAGAGCACTACATGCGAGAGAACCGTATTCGCCTGACCATGTTCCTCGAGAACTTGGGCCTGATGGCCGAGTCCTACGTCGTCGTCGCCGTTGCCATGCCCCTGTTCCTGATCGTCATGCTCGTCATCATGTTCTGGGTGTCCGGCGCGGGAAGCCAGATCAGCGAAGGCATGGTCTACGGCATCGTCATGGGCATGCTTCCGGCGATTCACATCGCCTATTGTGTGCTGGTGTGGCTGATGAGTGAAGAGCAGAAAATGTGAGCAGGAGGTGAGATCATGGGCAAGAAGAAGGAGAAGATTCGGGTCGAACTCGACCTGCCGAGGGACGACAAGTCACAGGACACCTTCATCGCCATCTTGCTCGTCGGCATGATTCTCGGTCTATCCTGCCTCGCGTTTTGGATCACCAATGCCGATCTTGTCTTCACCCCGACGAATGGCAATCCGATGTTCATCAACCTCGCCTGTCCGGATTCATTCGACGCTGAGGACCCCCATGGGCCGACGTATTTCGACAACCAATCCTGCTTCTTGACCAAAGAATCTCCACGGGACGAGGTCTGGTCCGAAACTTGGAATCGACTTCAACCACCCGGCCTTGCCAAAGGCTTCACCATACCGGGGATGACCAGTGAGCAATTGCTCGAGTCGATAGAGGACCCCAATACAGGGGAGGTCACGATGGTCGCTCGACAGCATCCTCCGCAACCGTTGACCCTCTCGTTGGAGGCAGCGGCGGACAAGGACTACAACTTCGAGGCCACGATCAAATTCTTACCCGAGGGCGATAACAATATGACCAACATTCTCACGGTCACTTGCATCGCCAATGCCGATAAGATTTGCAAGGGTGGGATTCCGAATGCCGATCCCAACGGCGAATATCAGTTGTGGCTGAGATTCCCAGCGCCCGATGGCGACTCGACGGCGAGAATTGAATCCGTCACGTTCACGATCACAGTCCAATCTTGGGATGGGATCCCTGAGAACATGAACAACAAGTCGTTGTGGCTCGGTCCCGAGGTGAACCTCGGTCCCCTGAGCCTGCGACCGACGATGTTCGTCAACTTCTTCGGACTCGGTTTCCTCATCATGGTCTATCCTGCCGCCATCTATTCGGATAGGCAGATGGTCAAGATCGAGAAGATGGAAGCGAAGTTCCCTGATTTCCTCCGTGACCTCGCCGAATATTGGAAGGGTGGACTCTCGATGACGCTCGCGGTGAGAACGTTGGCGAATTCAGAATATGGTGCTTTAAACGATGAAATCAAGAAAATGTCCGACCAATTGTCGTGGGGTATTTCGTTCGGCGACGTGCTCGTCATGTTCGCAGACCGCGTCGGCACGCCCCTGGTCAAGCGCGCGGTCAGCCTGGTCAGCGAGGCGAATAAGGCCGGAGGAAAAATCTCCGACATTCTCGTGACCGCTGCGAACGACAGTCGCGAAATCCAATTCCTGAAGGGCGAGCGCGCCCGTTCCATCGGCTCATACATCGCTGTGATTTGGGTGTCGTACATGGTTTTCCTCGGCGTCATTGTCGTGCTGGCGAAGGTCTTCATCCCCGCCATTTCATCGAGCAATTCCGGTGGAGAATCCGAGACCATCGGCAACATGCAGATCAACGCTGTCGACCCACTCTTCTTCCTCGTGGTGTTCTTCTACGGCGTTTCGGCCCAGGCCTTGGGCAATGGCGCGATGGCCGGCCTCATGGCCACCGGTCGGCTCGCCACGGGCATGAAACACGCCGGCATGATGCTGATCATCTGTATTGTACTGTTCAATTTAGCCGCATTCTCACCCGATCTGATCGGTGTACCCGCCGAGGTCGGATTGCGACCGGAGATCGGTTACATCCCGATGCTCGGAGGATGACGCCATGCGTTTCCGTCGTGAAAAGGCCGATGATTCGGCCCAGATTCACATCCTTGAGATGATCACGCTATTCTGGCTATTCTTCATGACGGCGACGTTCATCCTGCAACTCAAGGTGCCCGACCCGATCTCTCCGGCGTTGGATGGCACGCTCGATCTGGCTGCCGAGGATGCATACGACAGCCTCGCAGGTGCGACCGCTGTCGATGCGGCCAACCATTCTTCCCTGCTCGCAGAGATGCTGAATGCTGGGGATTTGGATACCACATGTGATGCGATGCTCGACGCACTGCCGGCCTCGATTCGAGGCAATTGTTGGTTGGGCGTCGATGCGGGGGCACTCGATTCTCACGGCACGGAATCCCAACCTGAAGGGCGGAGTCTGACCATCCATCATCTGATTCACACGGAGGGCGAGGCTTGGACGGTCAGCCTTCAGGTCTGGCACACCGGAGGTGGGGCCTGATGCGTCGAGAGATGGCCGAGGATGAAGGGGGCCAGATGCTCCTGATGACCGGATTGATTCTGATGTTCGCCCTGTTGACCATGTCGCTCAACACCGTTCGAACCGCGAGCCTTGGCGAGCCGTACGACCCGCACGAAGATGCGGTACTCGATGCGGCCGAAGAAATCCGTAACAGTTGGCAGCCGATGTTGGAGAATCGCAGCGCGACGCTCTATGCGGCCGGATCCAATGAGAATGTCTCGGCCTCAGCCGCAGCGGAATCCGTGGCTGCAGACATGATGCACCACGGCGATTTCAGAGGAGTCGAAATCGTCCTGTCCGACATTATCGTGACCGGCATAGGCAGCGAGAGAACCGTGACGGCGACCGCGGGGATTTCCGATTCCCATGCCCGCAGTTCGTTTGTGTTGACTGCGACGGTCAGCTTCGCCTGATCAACGGCTATTCGCCGTGTACCAGGCCGCATCCAACCAATGGGTGATCATGCCGAGGCCATCGTTGTGAATGCGGGTGTCGACCACCTTCCACTCGCCGCCAGACCCGCGCTCTTCGATGGCGCGCTGGATGGCGCGGATGCGCTCAAACCCGATTCGATACCGCTCCGCACCGCGCCAGGTATTGGCCTCACGCGACTCGATGCGGTCCCGATGGGTCGACTCGTCATCGATCTTGACGATGACCCCAACCGCTGCACCGCCCGCCTGTTCCCAGGCGGAGAGATGCTTGCGCGACGGGATGATGTGGACGCCTTCGAGAATGAGATCCACGCCCTGTTGCCGCGCGCGCGAGATGACGGCTTCGATGCCAGCCTCCACCGCGCGGCTAGCATCCTCCCAATCGGTCACTGCATCGCCGATCTCACCCCGGCCGTAGGAGGAGCGGGCCAGGGCCGGGTCCTCCGACGTCGATGTCGCGCGCATGACCTCGCGAATGGTATCCGTCGATGCGATGCGTGAGATGCCCAGACTGTGGGCGACCGAGGTCGCCAAAGTGGTCTTTCCAACCCCCGTTGCCCCTGAGATGAGGACCAACCGCGGGACGCTTCTGCCCTCTGACATGCGATGGCCTCACCGGAGGGGGTTCTTCTTCGTAGCGAAGGCCTCAGCGCTGAATCGCCTTGACCTCGAGGAATTCCTCAAGCCCGTGCAGACCGAGTTCGCGACCATTGCCGCTCAATTTGTATCCGCCGAACGGCGCGCTGATGTTGAACGGCCCGCCATTGATGCTGACCTGGCCGGTTCGCATGCCGCGGGCGAATTCGAGTGCACGTTCCTCATCGGCTGACCAGACACCGCCAGAGAGTCCGTAGATCGAGTCATTGGCAAGGGCCAATGCCTCGTCCTCGCTGTCATAGGTGGCGATGACCAATACAGGCCCGAAGATCTCATCCTGCCAGATGGTCATGTCCGGGGTGACATCAGCGAATACCGTCGGGCGCACATAGGCACCGCGCTCCAGTCCCTCGGGCATGCCCAAGCCACCGGCGATGAGCGTTGCACCTTCATCGATGCCAGCCTGGATGTATTCGGTCACACTCGCCTGCTGGCGTGCACTGACCATCGGTCCGCAGCGGGTATTCTCATCCAGTGGGTCCCCACAGGCATAGCCCGAAGCCCGCCCAGCGATGACCTCGCAAACCGTGTCACGCATGGCGGTGGGAATGATCAGGCGGGTCAGGGCGGAACAGGTCTGACCTGAGTTCTGGTAACAGCCTCCGATCGCTTTCTTGGCGACGAGAACCGCGTCCGCATCCTCCAGAGCGACGTTGGCGCTCTTGCCGCCGAGTTCGAGCGTCACGCGCTTGACGGTCGGTGCGGCAGCCACGCTCACGCGCACGCCCGCGCCCGTGGAACCGGTGAAGGAGACCATGTCGACATCCGGGTGGGCGGACATGTGTTCTCCGACGTCGACCCCATGGCCGCTGACCAGATTGAATACACCCTTGGGAAGATCCAATTCATCGATGATGTCGGCGAGCAGGAAGGCGTTGAGAGGGGCTTCCTTGGAGGGCTTCAGCACCATGGTGCAGCCGGCCGCCAAAGCGGGTGCGACCTTGCCGATGATCTGGTGCAGCGGAAAATTCCACGGTGTGATGAAGGCGCAGACGCCGATGGGCTCCTTGACGATGAGCGAATTGCGCACCTCCTCCTCCCATTCGAAACTCTCCAGCATCTTCGCGTAGGAGCGGGTGACCACACGCGGGGTGCCGACCATCGCCATGCGACTGTAGCCGATCGGTGTGCCGACCTCAGCCGTGATGCACTGGGCAAGGGCCTCAGTGTGCTCTTTGAGCGCTCCAGAAATACCGTTGAGCACCGCCATGCGATCCTCGACCGAGGACTGGGACCAGTCGGTGAAAGCAGCACGGGCGGCAGACACCGCGGCGTCGACATCGTCGGATGAACCGACAGGCACCGAGCCGATGATCTCCTCTGTGGCGGGATTGGTCACCTCGATGACACCCTCGCCGGTCGCTTCGACCCACTCACCGTCGATGTAGAGCTGCTCTCGTCGCATCATGGAACGGGGGAATCAACCGCCTCTTATCACCTTCATGCAATTGAAAACTGAGGACCCACACCGCGGGGCATGGTCCTCGAGGTGGAACGAAGGGAGTCCGTGGCGATCGTCACCCTCTCCGCGGAGGCGGCGCGCAATGCATTCCGTTCAGAATTCATGGGTCAAATATCAGCCACACTGAACGAATTGATGGATGATCCTGAAATCCGTGGCATCGTGTTGACGGGAAGTGGAAAATTCTTCTGTGCCGGCGCAGACATCCTCGAATTCCAAGCCGCCATCGAAACGGGAACAATCCAACAACTGGTGCAAGATTTGACCGACATTCTCCACCCATTGCAGGTTCGCATGCGCACCGATGCGACCGTGCTCATCGCCGCGATGAACGGCGCGGCGGCCGGCGGCGGTTTGGGCCTTGCATTGGCCTGCGATGCACGCATCGCAACACCCGATGCAAAACTCGCTGCAGCCTTCTTCAAACTCGGACTTTCACCCGACGGTGGCACCACCTGGCTACTGCCTCGACTGGTCGGAAACCAGACGACCCGGCGATTCTTCTTCAACGACGAGACATGGACCGGCAGAGAGGCGCTTGAGAAGGGCGCTGTCGATGCGGTTGTCTCACAGGCCAAGCTGCTCGAGGAGTCCGTTCAGATGGCGGAGAACTGGGGGCGGTGGTCCCATCTCTCAAAGTCTGGAACCAAGCAACTGCTCGATGCCAGCACCTCGACCTTCTTCCAGACCCAACTCGAATTCGAACAGGCGCTAATCGTCGCGGCCAGCCAGACCGCTGACTTCGCGGAGGGTGTCGCCGGCTTCCTTGAGAAGCGTGATCCAGCCTTCAAATGAGGCAGGTATACCGACGCTAAATGTCGTATCAGTAAACCAGTCGCTTCATAGGTGATTCTGGTCCCTTTGGGACCAATGTCCCCCCCCCGGATGGCGACTGTGCTCTGTGGCCTGATGCTCCTGATGTCGATATCCCCTGTGCTGATGTCCACTTCCGCGCAGGAGACCGGCGAGGAAGATGTCGCAGTCGACACCGGGTGGATTCGCATCGATGTTGCCGAGAATGGCACCGGCGATTTCCATCACCTCGTCCCCTATGGCATCCAAATGAAGGACATCACCTTCGAGGTGCGCATCGATGGGGAGAACGACCTCTTCCTGATGAATCCCGAGATCTACGCACCCGAGGCCGGTGCCTCTCTGCTCGACTGGTCGAACGGCCCGGGCCTCGGACGCCTGCTCGACTTCACCGCGGGAGACCCGCACAACGGCCGCATGGCGCCGCGTAGCGATACCAGTGCCACCTGGACCCTGCCCGAGGGCGCGACGGTCCAATCCGTCCTGATGGAGGCGCTGCGCCCGGTCGACCCGCTCGTCTCTCTCGCCCCCTATGTGCTCGACATCCAAGCGACGGCCATCCATCCCGACGATGGCCGAATCTACATCGCCATCGATGACAGCCTGCTGATGCTCGATGCGACGTCCAGCCCGCCGATCATCGACCGCATCGAAAATGTCCAATTGGTCGCTCTCTCTCTGGTTGGATCCGAATTAATCGGCCTCAGTGCATCAAATGCATTCCACTGCTGGAGTCTTGACGATGGTTCCATCTGTTCACCTCGTGCCTCCATCCCAGTCTCCCACCTTTCCTCCGATGGGAATTGGGCAGCTGGACCCGGCGTGCTCTACCAACATGGCCCCACGGGCTGGACCGAAGTCATCACCACCGAATCCAATGGCCAGTGGCCCGATGAACCGGTGACGGACCTGCGCACCCAGCAGGACATGATCCTCGTCGCCACCGATGGCGGGGGCATTGCCCGATTCAACCAACACAGCGCGGTCCGCGAGACGACCTGGTCGACGGCGAACGTGCTGCCGAGCGATCGTGTCGTCGAGATGGTGGCTGCGGGTGGCACCCTTTTCGTTGCCACCGCAGATGCGGGTGTGGCCCGCATGGACATGACGACCGGCTCATGGCTGGCCGTTTGGCACGGCGGCAATTGGCTGCAATCCTCCAACATGGTCGACCTGACGGTCGAGGATGGTCTCGTCTACATGCTCTCCGATGCGGGACTCGACGTCTACGACACATCTTCTGGCAGTTTCTCGGGCAGCGCAGCGATGTCCGAGATGGGTCTGAACGCCGACGGCATGGACCTCGCCATCTGGCCCGCGGGCCAATCCCGTTCCCCCACCCAGACCGCCCTGCTCGTCTCCGACGGCAGTGGCCGCCTCGCCGTCTTGGATGCGGACGCCGCACCGCAGGCGATCGGCGATCTGCTGCTCGCGACCACGCCGACCAATGCCGAAGTGCACCAAGTGCTCGAATTGTCCGGGATTCTCTACGCAGCTGGTGATGTCGGCATCGACCGATTCGACATCCGTGCCCGCACCTGGCTGCAACCCCTGCTGCCCGAGAATGGGGTCCACTCGATGGTCAGCGATGGCAGCCGAATCTTCAGTGTCGGCGATGATTTGCCCGTGGATGTCTGGGCACGCAATGGCAGCCTCGAACAAACGATCTCTCTCGGCATGTCCGCCGAACCCACCTCCCTCTCCTGGGATGCGCTGACCGGTTCACTCCTCATCACCTTGGGAGAGGAAGGCCTTGCGCGCGTGAAGATGTCCGATGGTAGCATCGATATCTGGAACGAGAACGATGATTTCCAGCGTGGTTGGGCCTTCGAGGTCGTCGCCCGCAACGGCATCGCCTACGTCGCAGTCGAGGGCGAGGGGATCGCGCGCGTGAATCTGTCCAGCGAGGAAATTCTCGGATCCTGGCGCTCGAGTGGTGTCGACGAAGTCGAGCAAGCGCCGATCGCCATTTCAGGCGACCGGGTCTATCTCGGTCTGTATGATGCCGGCGTCTTCGTCTTCGACCGCGACACGGGAGAGATGGTCGAGACCTGGGCACAAGACGAGGAGGAATGGTGGTGGTGGGAGGAAGATGGCTCCGTTGACAACAGTGCCTTCACCCAACTGCCCAATCCGTGGGTTCTCGAGTTGCACGTCGATCAGGATGGCGATGTGTACGTCGGTCATGAGTCGGGCTTCGTTCGACGCACTGCGGATGGTTTCGAGTCCTCAAATTCAGATGATGGCTGGTTCTTTGGTGCGCGTACACCGGCGATCACAAGCACGGCGAGCAATGTCTACGCCCTGCAGGAATGGCAGGGTCTGTGCACCTATGCTCGCAGCGACCTGCACCTGCGTGAGTGCTGGAACGCTCGGCCGAATAGCGACATCGTCATCGATGTGACCGGCGGTCAATCCCTTTCGGTTCCCGCCCCCAATCGGCTGTTCGTTTCAACCGACCACGGCGCCTATCTCATCGATACGCTGAACGAGAGCATCCTGCAGGAATGGTCGACCGGCGGTTCGACGTGGAATACCCCTGTGGTCGTCTACGATGAGATCGCCCACCTCGCTGTGGATGGTGTCGGCATCGCCCGCTATGACCTTGCGAGTTCACAGTGGCTGGAAACCTGGAACGAGGTCGGTGGACAACTCCCCGACAATGGGGTCACCGCACTCTCCGATGATGTGACGGCGAACCACCTGTGGGTCGGCGGCGATTTCGGCCTTCTCGAAATCGACATGGATGACGCTTCCGAACTGAATCTGTGGGATCAGACAACCCACCCGACCGTGCCGCGATGGGCGGCGCAGCAATTGGTTCGCATCGACGATGTACTCCACTTGCTCGAGACGCCTCCAGAGCGCCGCGATGGTGCGATCATCGACATCATCGATGGCCTCGGGGACAGTGGAGCGCCCGAAGGGGCCAACGGTCGTCAACGACCCAATCAGGGTGCACAACCCGCCACGCGCATCTTTCGCTACGATGTGGTGAACGAGGAGCAGCTCACAAATCTCAATCCGGTCGGTCGATTCAGCAATGAATTGTCGATCATCGGGATGGAGAATTTCAAGGCCGATGAACTGTGGATCGGCGTCGGCAAACCCTACGCCTGGCATTGGACCGAGCAAGCGGGCGGCATCGCCCGCTGGGATGCGAACGCGGGCCATTGGTTGGCGGATATCGAACCGGACGCGACCGGTGGCAACACCGGTATCGCTGCACTGATCGGAGAATGTGATGCGACCAGCCTGTCGGCGGATCCTGATGGCTGTCATGTCCTCACCTCCTATGGCGATGAACACCACCGATTGATCGCGATGAATGGCGACCTCGAATTCGAACCGGACCTCGGCGAGAATGTGCGCGCAGCCGTGACCTGGGATGGCCACGGTCTGCTCGCCACCGCTGCGGGCGTCTTGAGAATCGATGTCTCCGATTGGACCATGGCCGACCCGTGGGAGGCCGGCGATGGTCTGCCACCTTCGGCCAGTGACAACACCCGCGCGCTCGAGGTCATCGACGGCGATCTGTGGGCGATCACCAAGACCTCCTCCTCGACCTCTTCCTCGAAGATTCACCGACTCGACGGTGCCACCAACCAATGGATGACCTGGTCTGCTTCAAGCGTGGCCGAAATTCCCGACGGCACCGGCGTCACCATCGAACAGTGTGGCGACGTGATTCACTTCGGCATCACCGGAGAGATGTGGAATGCCGAGGGTGGCATCGCGCGGTACGATGTGCTCAACGACGAATGGCTCGACCCGCTGGAAAGTTTCTGGCGCGGTGACGTGGGCCCTGATCCGGGCGAAGAAGGCCTGACGTGGTCCTCTGTCAATGCCCTCGCCTGCGATGATGAAGACGTGCTCTACATCGGCGTCGACGAATCCGGATACGGCATCCAGCGCTACGATGTGGCAGAGGATGAGTGGATGGAAACCCTCAGCTCTTGGGAGCATGGAATCAGCGAAAGCGCCGCCTCGAACAATGCCATGGAATGGGCGGATGGAACCCTCGCCATCGGTCACTTTGACAGCATGTCCGCAGGTTGGTCCGAAGGTGCGTTCTCACTGATCTCGGTGCGTGGTGAATGGGTCGGTGCGGCTCACATCTCCGATGAGGGCATCACCTCCGCTTCGGTCACCCCTTGGCCACAACTGCCCGGCGGCAGTGCGGATTGGCTGGTCGCTCAGCCCGGTGCCAGTGGCCCGGGTCGGGCCAAGCTGTTCAACTCGATTGGAGATTCATCCGGACTGATGGATTCGTGGACCGGATTGGTCGATGGTCGCGCACGGCACTTCGCTGGGAATGCGACCCATGTCTATGCGGCGCTACTCGCCGATGAGGCCGACCGTACCGACGGTGCGGCGACCATCCTCGAAGGCGTACAGGTCGGCGAGGGCGACATCGAGTGGCAACGCTCGTGGAGCCTGCAATACGCCTCCATCGAACGTCTTCTGCAACTCGGAGATGATCTCTATGTCACGACACGTCACAATGGTCTGTGGCGCATTGACCTCGCCACCGGCGAGATGGATGCGATGCCACCGACCGCCCACGACAGCCTGTCGATGATGACCGTGCACGACGGCGACATCATCGTCGGCTTCAGCGCGGTCGAGATGGCCGCAGGTCTCGGCGTCTTTGACACAGCTGCTGGAAACTGGGATGACAGCGCGCTATTGCCCGGTCTTCCAAGCCCAATCGTCCGCGACATGGCCGAGGCCGATGGCCACATCTGGTTCGCCACCCCCGGTGGCATCGGTTCATGGAATATCGCGGACGGAGATTGGGGCCCGTCTATCAGCGCTGGTGACGGCCTCGGCTCTGGCGATGTCCACAGTCTCGCCCTCTCCGGCGGCGAATTGTGGGCAGCGACCACCGGCGGTCTGTGTGCGGTGCGAACCTCTACGGTCGACACCACCGGACCCTCCGTGCGTCAGTGTATGACCCGCAACCAAGGGCTTGTGGGCAGCTCGACCGCTGATCTTGCGACCGCCGGCGGCATGCTCTACGCCAGTCACGATGGCTTCGGCCCGACCCGACCCGGCGCGACGCAGGTGCGTAGCATCGACCGCAACGCCATGGTTCAGTATCACGCCGATTCCCTGCCATCGAACGATGTCACCGCCATCGCAGCCGACGGCTGGGGTGTCCACATCGCCACCGATGAGGAGCCGTTGTCGCATTGGAATGCAATCACCAATCAGATGGAATCCGGCGCCATCGCCGCCGATACCGGCGGCTGGCCGATCACCAGTCTTGCCAGCGACGGCAGACTGCTCACGGCGAGCACGACCGGCCTGATGCACCGCATCTCGGTCCAAGCCGTCGGCCACCCTGTGGTCAACACCACCGGCGCACCCGGCATCGTCGCCACCCATCAGGGTGCCCTCGGCACCTGGGCCGCGGCTGGAGATCAGGGCGTGTGGCCCTTCGGCCCCGCATCCGGATACGAGGTGCTCCCCCAAGTGGTCGACCGACGGGCAACCCCCTTGCGCGTCTCGCTC
>Ga0209501_10000621_pt1 | contig 42633 bp, 40 predicted proteins | sample ArcticOcean_MG_C_4_FD_187434 | JGI IMG/M metagenome (GOLD analysis project Ga0209501, IMG submission 187434) | Marine microbial communities from western Arctic Ocean - ArcticOcean_MG_CB4_134 (SPAdes) (version 2) | ecosystem: Environmental > Aquatic > Marine > Oceanic | place: Arctic Ocean...
CGGTCGAATATGAAAGGAGGTGGCAGAGCACACAACAACCGGTTGGACTTACAATGAATGCCAAGCCAGAAACTGTCCACTAAACTGGGGTAACTCCATGTTCGACAACATTAGGGCAATGGTGATGCCGAAGGCGACCCAAGCACCCGCCAGAAGCCACTGAGACCACGCGACCGGTTCGTCTAAATAGAATGGAAAGTCCGAACGCTCCACTTGCCAAAGTTAGTACCGAGCGATCAAATGCCTTCACTTGGGACTCTTCAGTGTCCAGCAGCTTTCGTCTTTCCGCTAGGACAGTGTCGTAGCGGAGTGGCTGCTGTTCCTCTGAGTCGTCAGACTTTTGGTCTTGTTCAGTATCGTCTGGTGTCTTGTCCATACGCGTTCGATTATACAACACAACAACGAAAGCCCCGGAAGAAAAATCCTCCGGGGCTTTTACGTAAGCCATGGTTGCGGGGGCAGGACTCGAACCTGCGACCTTTGGGTTATGAGCCCAACGAGCTGCCGCTGCTCCACCCCGCGACGTATTTTGTGTAACCGAATCATGCTTGGTCGTCCTCACCAAATGGTGAGTATACGACCGTTATTCACCATCACCTCAATCCCATCCCTGACGGGATAAGGAGGCGACGTTCCTGCGCGTTTGAATAAACGAAACTTAATGTGGGTCAAGTCCTCGGGCTATTAGTACCGCTTAGCTACGTCCATTACTGGACTTCTACTTGCGGCCTATCAACCAGGTAGTCTACCTGGGCCCTTACTCCTGACCGAAGTCATTTTGGGAGATCTAATCTTGGAGTTGGCTTCGTGCTTAGATGCTTTCAGCGCTTATCTCATCCAGACATAGCTACCCGGCTGTGCTTCTGGCGAAACAACCGGTACACTAGAGGTCCGTCCTTCCCGGTCCTCTCGTACTAGGGAAAGCTCTCCTCAAATCTCCTGCGCCCACGACGGATAGAGACCGAACTGTCTCACGACGTTCTGAACCCAGCTCGCGTGCCGCTTTCACGGGCGAACAGACCGACCCTTGGGACCTTCTTCAGCCCCAGGATGCGACGAGCCGACATCGAGGTGCCAAACCTCGCCGTCGATGTGAACTCTTGGGCGAGATTAGCCTGTTATCCCCGGGGTAGCTTTTATCCGATAAGCTACGGCCTTTCCACACAGAGCCGTAGGATCACTTTGCCCGACTTTCGTCTCTGCTCGACTTGTAGGTCTCGCAGTCAAGCTCCCTTATGCCAATACACTCTAAAGGTGATTTCCATCCACCTTGAGGGAACCTTTGGGCGCCTCCGTTATTGTTTAGGAGGCGACCGCCCCAGTCAAACTGCCCATCAGACAATGTCCCTCGGTTTCTCCGAGGTTAGAGCCAAAATCATAAAAGAGCGGTATTTCAAGGTTGACTCCACACCGGCTGACGCCGACGCTTCATAGTCTCCCGCCTATCCTACACATTGATAATCTCGACCCATTGTCAAACTACAGTAAAGCTCCACGGGGTCTTTTTGTCCTGTCGCGGGTAACCAGCATCTTTACTGGTCTTGCAATTTCACCGAGCCCCTCGTTGAGACAACGCTCAGGTCGTGACGCCATTCGTGCGGGTCGGAACTTACCCGACAAGGGATTTCGCTACCTTAGGACCGTTATAGTTACGGCCGCCGTTCACCGGGGCTTCAATTCAAAGCTTTGTCCGAAGACGAACCTCTCCTTTTAACCTTCCGGCACTGGGCAGGCGTCAGCCCCTATACATCACCTTTCGGTTTAGCAGAGACCTGTGTTTTTGGTAAACAGTCGCCTGAGCCTATTCACTGCGGCCCGCAAGGGCTTCCGTCCGGCATGCGGACGTGACCCTCCGGGCACCCTTTCTTCCGAAGTTACAGGGCTAAGTTGTCGAATTCCTTAACGAGGGTTATCTCGTTCACCTTGGGGCGTTTACCCCTGCCTACCTGTGTCGGTTTGCGGTACGGACACCAAAACCCCTATCGACGAGGATTTTCTTGACGGCATAGGGTCAGCGGAATTCCCAAGGGCATTCGCCCTAAAGTTTTCACTCTCCTCAGCTCCCAGGGCGGATTTGCCTACCCCGGTCATCGCCTACAAGAGAAAACGCACCATGTCCAATGGGCGCGCTCCGCCTACCTTTCCGTGTCACCCCTTCGCATAACGGGGAATCAGTGGTGCAGGAATTTTGACCTGCTGTCCATCGCCTTCGCTTTTGCGCTACGGCTTAGGACCGACTTACCCTACGCTGATCAGCATTGCGTAGGAAACCTTAGGCTTCCGGTGTCCTGGATTCTCACCAGGATTGTCGTTACTCATGCCGGCATTCTCACTTGTCAGCGCTCCACTGTAGCTCACGCCTTCAGCTTCGACGCCCTGACAACGCTCCCCTACCCCCCGATTAACTTGCGTTTATCGGAGCCGCGGCTTCGGTGGTGTGCTTAGCCCCGTTACATTTTCAGCGCAGGATTCCTCGACTAGTGAGCAGTTACGCACTCTTTAAAGGATGGCTGCTTCTAAGCCAACCTCCTAGCTGTTTTAGCAATCCCACTTCTTTTCACACTTAGCACACACTTCGGGACCTTAGCCTGCGGTCTGGGCTGTTTCCCTTTCGACAATGGAGCTTATCCCCCACTGTCTCACTCCCAATGATCATCTCAATGGCATTTGTGGTTTGGTTGAGTTCGGTAAGCTTACGCTCCCTTACCCATCCAGAGCCCTACCTCCATGAGACTTCGATTGAGGCTGCACCTAAATACATTTCGGGGAGAACCAGCTATCTCCAGGTTCGATTGGCATTTTACCTCTACCCACAGCTCATCCCAGCCTTTTGCACTAGACACGGGTTCGGTCCTCCACTCGGATACTATCCGAGCTTCAACCTGGCCATGGGTAGCTCACCTGGTTTCGGGTCTAATCCATACAACTATGTACGCCCTATTCAGACTCGCTTTCGCTTCGGCTCCGGAACTTATATTCCTTAACCAGCTGCATAGATTAACTCGCCGGCTCATTCTTCAATAGGCACGCGGTCAGCCATCTCGAACTAGTCGAGACCGCCTCCCACGGCTTGTAAGTCTACGGTTTCAGATCTATTTCACTCCCCTCCCGGGGTTCTTTTCACCTTTCCCTCACGGTACTGGTTCACTATCGGTGGCCAAGGGTATTTAGCCTTGGGGGGTGGTCCCCCCAGCTTCCGACAAGATTTCTCGTGTCCCGCCGTACTCAACAACATGCCAGGAGCCTTCAACTTTTCACCTACGGGACTATCACCCTCTTTGGTCGTCCTTTCCAGATTCATTCGGTTAAGTTGAAGGTTTCTTACTCCTTCTCCCGTTCTGAGGCCGGGATAGGCGCGTGTTACAACCCCCAGACGGCATAGGACCTCAGTCCACTAAGCCCCCTGGGTTTGGGCTCTTCCCCGTTCGTTCACCACTACTAGGGGAATCTCTAGTTGATTTATTTTCCTCGAGGTACTGAGATGTTTCAGTTCCCTCACTTACCTCCTCGATATTATCGAGGTATCCTAGTATGACCTAGGATGGGTTTCCCCATTCGGGCATCCCCGGCTGAGCTTGCTAGGCAGCAAACCGAGGCTTATCGTAGCCTTACCACGCCCTTCTTCGGCCCTTGGCCCCAAGGCATCCACCGTAGACCCTTAAAAACTTGACCCACATTAAGGATCGTTTATTCGACTTATACAAGTGTCTCCTTCCGCAATCCGACTCTGGCTTAGAGTGGCTTGAGGAGAAGACATACGCGCAGGATTCGGTTTTTAAGGTACATCCGCGTCCAGAATCACCAGGGACGCGGGAGGCTCAAGAAAACGGTTAGGCTTTCATTCAGAGCCCGAACGTAGAGTCTACCGAATACTAAAAGCGGAGTCAAGGATTCTGACAGGCAATATTTCCGTGACTGCTGATGAGTCGGCTTCATCTGACCCGATCAACCGGGGGTTGACTCGCCGCCACATCAGGCCCCCTCCGATTGGTTCTTGCGACTAAGTGCAAGTCAGATGGCTATTCCTGCGAGCCCCTGTTACGCCGGGCGCTCTCCGAGGAAAAGTCTGCGCGGAGACCCTAATTGCACCCTTATAGGTGGCTGTCCTCCTTATGTCGATCTTATGTCGATGCGTTCGCTTGAAGGACGAATGCGGAAATGTTATACTTCGTCGGTGAAAGTAGACGTCGTTATCGGATAACTCTGGAAAGTGGGCTTGCCCCACTTTCTTTGTTACAGGGGATTTCTGAAACACGAACGACCGAGGTGGTAAATATGAAGAGCGATTTCATTATCGCACTGACGCAGCTTGCCGCCGAGCGGAACTTGCCGAGAGAGATAGTGCTCTCAGCCATTGAAGCGGCGCTCGTGTCCGCATACAAGCGGGACAGCATAGCGGCGGGTCAGAACATCTCTGTCAGTCTCGACCCGAATTCGGGCGATGTAAACGTGTTAATCGTAAAGACAGTCGTCGAAGAGGTTGAAGACCCTCTTCTTGAGATGACGCTGGCCGATGCGAAAAAGATTAGCCCGATAGCCAACATTGGTGACACGGTGCCGATTGGGACGCTTCCGCACAGCGCGGGTCGTATCGCGGCGCAGACCGCGAAGCAGGTAGTCATTCAGCGCCTGCGAGAGGCCGAGCGGGACATCGTTTTCCAAGAATATCAAGATAAAGCAGGCGAGGTTTTTACCGTTACCGTTCAACGTCTCGAATCCGGCCGACAAGTGATTGTCGAGCTCGGGCGCGGCGAGGCCGTCCTGCCTATCTCGGAACAGTCACCCTACGACCGCTACCGGGTGGGACAACGTTACAAGGTACTCCTAAAGTCGGTCGAGCAGTCGATCAAAGGGCCGGAAATCATCGTATCGCGTGCTGACAAGGCACTCGTGCGGAGACTGTTCGAGATGGAGGTGCCGGAGATATACAATGGCGCTGTCGAGATTATCGGAATCGCCCGCGAGGCTGGGTCACGCAGCAAGGTGGCCGTATTTGCCAAGCAAGAGGGTGTCGACGCCGTCGGCTCATGTGTAGGCCTCCGGGGAATTCGCATACAGAACATCGTAAACGAACTCCACGGGGAGAAGATCGACGTTGTCGAATGGAGCCGCGATCCGACGCGATTTATCAAAAACTCGCTCAGTCCGGCCATTGTTCTCAAAGTCCAGGTTAACCAGGAAGAGGCAGTCGCAACGGCAGTTGTGCCGGAACGTCAATTGTCGCTCGCTATCGGTAAGGAAGGACAGAACGCCCGGTTGGCCGCGAAGCTGACGGGATTGAAGATCGATATTATCGACGATGTCGAGGCCGAGGCGCTCGAAGCCGAGCGCGCAAAGATCGCTGCCGAGCAGGCGGCGCTGGCGCCTAAGAAGACACGGACGGTTGTTAAGAAAGAGACCCCGGTAACGCCTGTTGAGACGGCCGTCGAGGAAGAAGCCGAGCTTCTCGCGCCCGCTGCTTCGATGCCAGATGAAGTCGCAGCGATTGTTGAAGACCTTGAAGACACGGCCGAAGAAACGACCGACAAGGAAGTTTCGGTCGATGTCCCGATAGCGGATGTCGAAGTTGCTGAGGTGCTTGCCGACGAGAACGGTGAGCACGTCGATGCCGAAATTCCGGAAGATCTTTTCCTCCTGGAAGAGGAACCAGTGCCGGTGCCTGTAGTTGAGGAAGCGACACCGCTTCACGATCTTCCAGACGAGATATGGAACATTAACCGCGGTCGAGGTGGTGGGAACGACAGCGGCGTGATTAGGTTTGCCGAGGACATTGAGGAGTTGGCTTCTCGAGGCCCGCGCACCGGTGGCGGCGGTAGGCGTCGCGGTGGAGGCGGTGGAGGTGCTGCTAATCGGCGCCGTGGACCCGCGCGACGGAGATGACCCCCGTCAGACGACACGTCCCTCTGCGGACGTGCATCATCTGCGGCAACAAAGCCCCGAAACGCGATCTCTTGCGGATTGTTTCGACACCCGACCTTGGAGTCAAGGTCGACCCAACGGGGAAGGCATCGGGTCGCGGGACTTACATTTGCAGCGACGTTCAGTGTGCTCCGACAGATGTACGACGGGGACGCATCGAGCGCGCTTTGAGAGGGTCGATCACTGACAGTGATTGGGAAGTCGTGGCCGCGACAATTACGACAAGAGGAAGCAGGCAGTCGTGATCTGCCATGAGTATTACATAAGGACACTATGACCACTAGACGCGCACCAGCTAGACGTTCCACCGGCAGGGCAGCACCCCAGGAACGAGCACCGAAGGTGGAACAGGCCCCGGCTCAACTTCCCGTGCTCGACATCCCACCGACGATCTCGGTAGGTGACCTGGCAGATTTGATGCACGCCGATCCAGTCGACGTGATCAAGCAATTAATGCGCTTCGGCTATATGATCTCGATCAATGAGATAGTTGAATTTGAGGTCGCGTCGGGCGTCGCACAGTCGATGGGGTTCCCTGTCAAGGCTCCCACGGAGGGCGAAGACACCGGGCCTGGAACCGTCGTACTCACTCACGAGGACCAGAAGCCCGAGGATCTGATAGAACGGCCGCCTGTTGTGACCATACTGGGTCACGTGGACCACGGAAAGACCACGCTGTTAGACTCGATCCGCAACACGAACGTCGTAGGTGGCGAGAGCGGCGGTATTACCCAGCACATTGGCGCTTACCAGGTACAGTACAACGGGATGCCAATCACCTTCCTCGATACGCCGGGCCACGAGGCGTTCACTGCGATGCGTGCTCGGGGAGCTCAAATAACCGACATTGCTATCCTTGTTGTGGCAGCTGACGATGGCATCATGCCCCAGACCCAGGAGGCTATCGACCACGTTAAAGCAGCGGGGGTGCCGATCATTGTGGCCATCAACAAGATGGACCGCCCTGACGCTGACCCGGAGCGAGTGAAACGGCAGTTGTCCGAACACAACCTTCTGGTAGAGGACTGGGGCGGCGAAGTGATCTCCGTTCCACTCTCCGCGTTAAAGGGAGAGGGCATCGAAAATCTGCTTGAAAACATCGTCGCTCTAGCGGAGATCGCCGAACTCAAGGCCAATCCCGACGAGTTGGCGCGCGGTGTCGTCGTGGAGGCGGAGATTGACAAAAGCAAAGGGCCTGTGGCGACCGTGCTCGTACAGAGCGGCACTCTCAGACCAGGTGATTCTATCGTCGTAAATGGTCTCAGAGGCCGTATCAAGGCCATGATCGACGACCACGGCAAACGTATTAAGACAGGTGGGCCTTCTACGCCCCTTGCGATACTTGGCATCGGTGGTCTACCGGAGGCCGGCGACGCGTTTAGGGTTGCACCGAACGAAAAGACCGCTCGCGAGATGGTAGAGGAATGGGAACGGACCCAAGATGTCGTGACTCGGCACGGTACGCTTGAAGATATCGCCGCGAGAATCGAGTCGGGCGAGGTTGTCGATCTCGATTTGATCGTGAAGACGGACGTTCAGGGCAGCGCCGAAGCGGTGCGCTCAGCACTGAGCCGTTTGAACACTGAGAAGACGAGGGTCAACATTGTTCACATGGCGACCGGGGCGATCACCGAGAGCGATGTTATGCTTGCAGCGGCATCCGAAGCAGTGATCATTGGCTTCAACACCCAGCCAAGCGTCGGCGCGAAAGCGCTGGCCAGCCAGGAGGGTGTGGATCTCCGGCAATACGATGTAATCTATCATCTCGTGGATGACGTGGAGCGCGCCGTCAAGGGACTTCTAGCCCCTGAGATGCGTGATGTCACAGAGGGCTACGCAACAGTGCGCCAAGTTTTCGGTATAGGGCGCCGAGGGCAGGCCGCCGGTATTTACGTCAACGACGGACGCATCTCGCGTGGGTCGACGATCCATATCATTCGCAATAGCAAAAAGGTGCATGAGGGCCCAATCGTCAGCTTGAAGCATTTTAAAGACGACGTGCGAGAACTGACGAACGGACTCGAAGGCGGAATTGTTGTAGATGGGTTCCAGGACTATCAGACCGGCGACGTCGTTGAGTCCCACCGAATCGAAGAGGTCTAAACGACTCGCGGCGTTATCGCGCCGAAGTTTTGACCGTAAGCTGACGTGTAACTGCACACAATTCACGCTGTCTAACTGGTGAGGAACCCACTATGGCGTACCGTATCGAGCGGGTGAACGCTCTGTTACTTCAGGAGATTGGGAGCGTACTCGCAGGCGAGTTGAGTGACCCTCGCATTTCACCTATGGTTTCGGTTACCAGCGTGGATGTGTCCAGAGATTTCAGCTTCGCTAAAGTGTACGTCAGCGTTTTGGGCGACGAGGAAGAAAAAAAGAGCACACTGCAAGCCCTCACGGCGGCCGCAGGATTCGTCCATCGAACCATCAGGCCGAATCTGAGTTTACGAACTGTTCCGCACTTGGCGTTCTACCTCGATGACGCGATAGAGAAGGGCGCCGACATGCTCTCGCTGATCGACGAAGTTATGGAGCGAGACCGGGCGATGGCGGCCCAGCGTGAGGCAGCAGACTTAACCCCCGAAGATCTGCCGTGATCGAACCGATCGACGGCATCCTCAATATCGACAAGCCGTCGGGAATCACCAGCATGGACGTGGTACGTCGCATCAAGCGTGCGAGTAGGCAAAAACGCGTCGGCCACGGTGGTACCCTCGACCCCTTCGCATCGGGTATCGTGCCGGTCTGTATCGGACAGGCCACCCGCATGATGGAATACCTCGTAGACGGGACTAAGGAGTATCACACCACGGTCCGTCTAGGAGTAGAGACCAACACCTACGACCTGGACGGCGACATCACGGATCGAAGCGATCCCTCCAACATTACGCTCAACGACATCGAACGTGCGCTGGTGCCGTTTGATGGAGAAATCGAGCAAGTACCGCCGATGTTCAGCGCCCTCAAGAAGGATGGCAAGCGTCTCTACGACCTGGCCCGAGCAGGTATCGAGGTGGAACGCGAGCCGCGCAAAGTGAAGATTATGAACATCACGGTAATTGACTGGTCACCACCAAACCTGACCCTGGACGTGACCTGTGGCCGCGGTTTCTACGTGCGCTCGCTCGCTCACGACCTTGGTCAGGTCCTCGCCTGCGGTGGTCATTTGACGGCACTCACAAGAACCCGAGCCAGCGCCTTCCACATTGATGAATCCTTATCGCTGGAAGAGGCCGAAGATCACTTCGCAAACGGGACGTGGGAAGATGTGATGCACGCGCCGGACATCGCAGTTCGGTCAATGCCCGCCATTGTCATCAACAAGAGTGTGGAAGAGATGCTGCGCCATGGAAGACCGCTGCCTGGTGAGCTAGGAATACCCTTCGACAAACTCGGCGAAGAGTGCCGAGTCTACAGCAGCGACGGGACCTTTCTCGCGCTGGCCGCGTTCATAGAGTCCACCGGTCAATGGCAGCCCAGCAAGGTGTTCGCGGCGGCATAGCCCTGCTCGACAGATTCCTGCGTCGTGGTGATGGCGGCGACCGAAGGGATCCCACGAAGCATAACCCACTGTTGGCGTTGCTAACTGCTCGTCTTGAATGCCTCAAGCGCGGCGTGGTACTGGCGGCAGAATACGTTGGCGAGGCGTCGAGTAACCGGATATCCTATGCTTGAATCGAGGTTCATCAGCAGAGTGAGCCCCTTGGCCTCGATGCGGGCAATTCGCATTGGAGTCAGCGCCTTTACAGCAGCGGGATACACTTGGGAGTTCATGAGTGACGACCAGCCTGCAACGTCGTTCGGGCCAATGAGTCCCAGCGACAACCATCCGCGGTACATGTCCAACTGCGCTACGCCGCGTCCTTCAATAACGATGTAGAGGTATTTTGCTGCGTCGCCCTCGGCAATCATCTGTTCGTCGGGCTGCAACTCGATTTCCTCAACCAACGCTGCGACCTCCTGTAACTGCTCGGCCCCAAGGTCACGGAATAGCTCGCTCCTGACCAGAGCCTCGCGTGCCTGGTTCGATATGGCCCATGTCTCCATCGTCGTTGCTGCGTATGTCGCCATCTGTCGTCGCCTCCCAGCTCTGGTGTTAGGTGTTACCAACGGACCTCATAGACGATCTGTTTCCCATCTAGCCCCTTCAACTCCATTTCCCCGACTAGCTCATATTTGAAGTCGCCCTTGTTGGCGGTGAGGATATGGACGATCTGTGACACGTATATCTGCCGTGCGTCGGCCTTGGCGGATATGCGTGCAGCCTGGATCACCGACAAACCGTAGAGATCGTCGCTGTCGTCAATTGGTTCGCCGACCGACAGACCAATCCGTACCTGAATCGGGCTTTGACCATGCCGCTGGTTGAAGGAGTCGAGTTCCTTCTGAATTCCAATCGCACATGCTACGCCCCGAGTCGCGCTCTGGAACGTTACCATGAACCCGTCGCCCATAGACTTGACGATCTTACCGTTGAACTCGTCTGTGAGCCGTCGAATGATCTCGTCGTGTTTGGCGAAGACATTGCGGCCGGCTCGGTCGCCCAAACGCTGCATCGTTTCTGTATGTCCCACGATGTCGGTGAACATGATCGTCGATGTCGTGTCGACTGAGCCGTCGGCCAAATGACTCGTGCTCACATCGGCGCTGGCCGAACTGCTCTTGGGCTGAAGATCCTGGACTATCTTGTAGACCGAATCCTTCACACGGGGACTCATCGAGACTCCGTTGCCCTGGAGCCGGGCTATTATCGCGCTGGCTAGTCGGCCCTCTTTCAACATCTCATCGATGTCTTGAGCAGATGCTCCTAGAAGCTGGCATACCTGGGCCATCGACGTGACGCCTTTGCCTGTCGTCCGTTCCGCAGTGCCGACCATGTAGCGCTCCTCACAAGTGTGACCTGGGTCAATCGTAGAGTGTCGACGGCGGCACCGGACAGCGTGAAATCCACCACTTCGTCTGGTGCCAGCACTTACCCGGTTGCAGGAAGACACCCATCATCTGAACAGGTCATATGGTCACACTAAGGTGTGGAGCCGCTCCCACACCTGTGCCACGGTCGGGAGAGGCTTGGACTCGACCCAAAACGCGATATTTGCGGTACAATAGCTAAGTGCGCCGATCGGTCGTTGTTGACCATGCACCAGGAGGGGTGGCCGAGCGGTTTAAGGCGCCTGTCTTGAAAACAGGTTTACTGAAAGGTAACGTGGGTTCGAATCCCACTCCCTCCGCCAATCAAGATATCTACATACGAATATGCTACGTCGTCTCGCGTTGCTGACCCCCTTGAAGCCGACGCTTCGAGAGTCCCGCGCGATGTGCTCTCCGCAGCCTTTGTGGTGACTACTGAGATGACCTCAATTGGAGCCAATTGGTGAAAGTTCACGAATATCAGGCGAAAGAGATTCTTTCGAAAGGCGGCATACCAGTCCCAAAAGGTATGGTTGCGAAGACCCCCGAAGAGGCCGCTGCTGTTGCGAAAGAACTGGGTGGTCGATCTGTAGTCAAAGCGCAAGTGCACGCAGGTGGACGCGGTAAAGCGGGCGGCATCAAGATCGTCTCGACGCCCGACGAGGCTGCAACGGCGGCGAAAGAACTAATAGGCACTAAGCTGGTGACCTTCCAGACCGGCCCGGAGGGAGTGCCCATCCGAAGCGTTCTTGTCGAGGAAGCGCTTGAAGTTGACCGAGAGTTATACGTCGGTATGGTTATCGACGGTGCGGCTCAGGGTGTCGTCGTGATGGTCAGCGAGGCTGGCGGCATGGACATCGAGGAAGTCGCCGAGGAGACTCCAGAACGAATCATTCGCATTCCAATCGATCCTGTATTGGGGCTCATTCCATATCAGGGTCGGAAGGTCGCATACGGCCTAAACATGACCGCAGACCAAATCCGCCCAGTGTCGTCGATGATGTCTAAGCTCTACGATGTGTTTTTAGACAACGACTGCTCACTCGTCGAGATCAACCCTCTTGTCGTGACGAAAGACGGTCGTGTTCTTGCGGCGGACGCGAAGCTCAACATCGATGACGACGCGATGTTCCGTCATCGTAACCTCCAGGAGCTACACGACCCAGAGCAGGAAGACGAGTTAGAGGCTGAGGCTGGGAAGTATGGAATTAGCTACGTTAAGCTCGACGGCGACGTGGGATGCATGGTCAACGGCGCTGGCCTAGCGATGGCGACGATGGACGTGACTTTTGCGGCCGGTACGATGCCCGCGAACTTCCTCGATGTTGGCGGCGGTGCCGACGAGGAGAAGGTAGCGCAGGCGTTGAAGATAATCCTTTCCGATCATAACGTTAGTAAAGTGCTTATCAATATTTTTGGAGGTATCCTCCGCTGCGATGTCGTCGCGCGTGGTGCGCTGATGGCCGCCGAAGCCGCAAATGTCAAGATGCCGCCAATGGTAGTTCGGATGCTGGGCACTAATGCTGAAGAAGGCCGCAAGCTGCTGGAAGAGTCCGACCTCAACGTTACCCTTGTTGGCGACCTTGGCCAGGCTGCACAAGCAATCAAGGCGCTGGGGTAAACGAAACGGACGGCGCTTCATATGAGACCGCCGCAGAAATTTGGGTTTAATAAGCCAGGAGAGTCGGTAGAATGAGCATATTGGTGAACAAAGATACCCGCCTATTGGTGCAAGGTATCACCGGACGCGAAGGCGGCTACCATGCGACGAGGTGCCGCGAGTACGGTACCAATCTGGTCGCGGGTGTAACTCCAGGTAAGGGTGGTCAGATGTTTGACGGAGACATCCCCGTTTTTGACACGGTCGATCAGGCCGTAGCCGAGACTGGTGCAAATGCCTCTTTGATCTTTGTCCCACCGCCATTCGCGGCAGATGCAATCGTCGAGTCCGTCGATGCAGGTATTCCGGTCGTCGCCTGCATAACCGAGGGGATTCCAGTAGCGGATTCCATCAAAGTCGTTCGCTATCTCCGTGGTAAAGAGGCAACCGTCATCGGCCCGAATTGCCCTGGAATCATCACACCTGGCGCGGAGTGCAAGATGGGTATTATGCCGGGCAGCATCCACATGGCAGGTCGCGTCGGCGTAGTGTCCCGCAGCGGCACGTTGACCTACGAAGCGGTTGGCCAACTCACCGGGCTTGGCATCGGGCAGTCCACATGCGTCGGCATTGGCGGCGATCCGGTAAGCGGCACGTCGTTCATCGATGTTCTACAGATGTTCAATGATGACCCCGAGACAGACGGAGTCGTTTTCATCGGCGAGATTGGTGGTACGAAGGAGCAAGAGGCTGCGGAGTACATTGGAAGCTCCGAGTTCACCAAGCCTGTCGCGGCGTTGATTGTGGGTAGGAGCGCGCCTCCAGGTCGTCGGATGGGTCACGCAGGTGCGATCATTACCGGCAAGGCGGCTCGCGCCGACGAGAAAATGAAAGCCCTTGAACAGGCCGGCGCAGCGATCGTGCCCAGTCCAGCCGATATTGGCGTCATAATGCGGGCCGCACTCAACTAGGATTAGTAAGCGATGGTGATATTGCATAGAGGACTACGATAAGATGGCTGAGGAGCGCAAGCTCGTAGCGTATCTGAACGGCTGGATCGTGCCGTATGAGCAGGCCATCGCTAAGATTGGCGACGGCGAATCGCGATTTGGCGGCTTTTATGACGCCGAGCGTACGTTTAACGGGCAGGTCTTCAAGCTCCAGAAACACCTCGAACGGCTCTATCATGGGATGGAGTACGCCAAGGTTGATCCCGGTATACCCATCGACAAGATGGCGGAGGCGACCTCAGAGGTACTGGACGCCAATCGGCACCTCTTCAGTGGAGAGGACGACTACGTCGTCAGCCAGGTTGTCAGCAGCGGCTCTGCATCGAACCAGGGCGTAAACGTGGTTATATACTGCCAGCCTATCGAGTTCTCAACCTTCGCCTGGGGCTACGTTTCCGGGGTGCGGATGATTACTCCGATCACGTATTCCGTGCCGCCACAGCGGGTAACACCCGGATACAATGGGAACATCCCAGAAATATACTCTCTGTTGACCGACGCATACGGCTACGTCACGGAATCTCGTCACTCTAATTTCATGTTCGTGAAAGACGGTCGCATCAAGCTTCCGGACCGGAGCAAGGTGCTTGCTGGCATCAGTATGGAAACCGTACTTGAACTGGCAGAAGAAAACGATATCCCTGTCGACGAGGGTGACTATACCTCATCGGACGTGTACGTGGCGGATGAGGCGTTCGTGAGCGGTACACGCTACTGCGTCATGCCTGCGGCGACTCTAAACGGCGCGACCATCGGCGATGTGCTGCCTGGGCCGGTCACCCGAAAGCTCCTGAGCGCGTGGTCCAAGGAAGTCGGTATGGACTTCGTCCGGCAGGCCCTCGACCACCTCCCGAACGAAGATACCCAGGTAATCAATACCGGCTGATCTATTTGTAACGCGGAGCCGACTCGCGCTCCAGAGCCCCCGCTATTAGAGACCGTCCCTTCAGCAAGTTATGGTGGCTGCCGTGGTGCGCGTCCTTGTTGCCCCATTAGTTGACCGTTATCTGAAAGCCCTACTTATTCCACTTCCTTGAATCTTGTCGAGTGATGATCCGCAGCGCGGACCAACACTTTCCTCCTCGCAAGATATATTTCCGCTGTTGCCTTCCAGGTCAGGGCCCTAGCCGTTCTTCCAGGTCGCTTCCTGACCGACAGGGTGATGTCCGGTCGGGTACTGCTTGGTACGCTGGACTACACAAAGGTCAAACGTAAGGTCTCCCAGCTATTCCGGTTGAACGACATTACGTTTTTCGTTTGACGTTCTAGGAGGATCGAATGTCTGAGTTCTTGACAAAAATCTCGGGTGAATTGTCGGATGTGGTGGCTTCTGCTGGAAAGAGTATCGTTCGGGTCGACGGGCGGAGCCGGATGCCCGCTAGTGGGTTCGTATGGTCGGACGGTGTGATCGTTACCGCCCACCATGTATTGGAGCGAGAGAACAACATACAGGTCGGGTACGGAAGTGACGGAGAGACCGCCGAGGCAACGCTTATCGGCAGCGACCCTTCGACCGATCTTGCAGTGCTGCGGGTAATCGGAGCCAACCTGCCTGCCGCCGTGTTTGCCGAGCCTGATAGTTTACGCGTCGGACATCTCGTGCTGGCGCTGGGCAGGCCGGGCAAGACCGTTCGGGCGACGCTCGGTATCGTGAGCGCGCTGGGCGAGAGTTGGCAGACTAGAATCGGCGGTAATATCGATCACTACCTTCAGTCGGATGTGGTGATGTATCCGGGCTTCTCCGGCGGGCCACTGGTGGATTCCTTGGGCCGGATCGTCGGGCTGAACACCTCGGCCCTGGCCCGCAGCGTGAGCATCGCGATTCCAGTGCCGACTATCCGCCGGGTAGTCGACACTATCCTCGAACACGGTCGCGTCCGTAGGGGATACCTCGGCATCGGCGCACAGGTCGCCAAGTTGCCGGAGCGCGTCGCTACCGAATTGGGCCAGGATACCGGCCTACTCGTCGTGTCGGTCGAGTCGGGCAGCGCTGCCGATAACGCGGGTCTGGTGCTCGGTGACACGATTGTCGCCCTCGATGGCGAGCCCATGCGTCATCTGGACGATCTCCTCTCCAGGCTGACTGGTGACACCGTTGGCAATACCGTAGCGGTGAAAATCGTGCGCGGTGGAGCGGTGCAAGACGTGACAGCGACGATTGGAGAAAGAGCTTAGGAGCGAAAACGTAAAACGTCAAACGTAAGGCGAGACGGAGGAAGTGCCGTAGCTCACACAGAGGCCCTCATTACGTTTTACGCACTACGTTTTTGATCGGAGTCCCCATGCCTACAACACTACAAAGTCTCAGCATCGAAATGGCGAACGTAGTCGAGCGCGTCGGGCGCAGCCTGGTACACGTGAGGAGTGGGCGTCAAGGTGCGGGTGCCGGGAGCATTTGGCACGCCGACGGCCTTATTATGACGAACTCTCATGTGGTGCAGAGCCGCAGATTACAGGTTGTGCTGCCAGACGGCCGAGAACTACCTGCGAGAGTGCTTGCCCATGACCAGACCCTTGATCTTGCCGCGCTCTCAGTGGACGCAGACGGACTGCCAACTATCGATCTGGGCGACTCCCAAGCGCTCGAGCCCGGCCAGCTTGTGATGGCTATGGGGCACCCCTGGGGTGTGGCCGGTGCGGTTAGCGCCGGAGTCGTTATCGGACTGGAGACTCAAGAGGCGCACCGGGGCGCTGCGGGACGGGAATGGGTTGTAGCGAACTTGCCCTTACGACCGGGTCATTCCGGCGGCCCCATGATGGACAGCGAGGGCCGCCTCATTGGGATAAACACCATGATTAGCGGACCCGAGGTTGCGATGGCAGTGCCGGTCCACGTTGTGAAGGGTTTCCTTAGGGAGGCGCTCAGAGCGGAAAACGTAACGCGTCAAACGTAATGACTCAGGTCATGGCGTTGAAACTTCCAGCAGCCATGTTATACGACATTACGTTTGACGTTTGACGTTTTTCGGGTCCTCTCTTTGATTGCCCAACCCCAACCCAAAGCGTATCCTTGACTGATCAACGATTGATGACATCGCCATCCCTTGGGGTGGCGATGTCGCGTTCTGACATGGAGTAAACATGGACGCCGAAGCGCAGCAAGCTATCTCACCGCCGACTAAGGCTGCCGTGCCTCCAGCATACGACGAAGACTTCAAGGCCCTGCCTCGCCGGCAAATAATTTTCACGATGGCCGGTCTGATGCTGGCACTATTTCTGGCTGCGCTCGACCAGACGGTCGTTGGCACGGCAATACCACGAATAGTCGCCGACCTGGGCGGATTCGACAGGTTCACCTGGGTCACGACCTCATATCTAGTGGCTTCAGTTACCGCAGTCCCCATCGTGGGCAGACTCTCGGATCTGTATGGTCGTAAGGGATTTTTCCTTGCTGCGATCATCGTCTTCCTGGTTGGGTCGGTCCTAGCCGGGGCCAGTCAGACGATGAACCAGCTAATCATCTTCCGCGCAATTCAGGGTATCGGTGGCGGGAGCATAATGGCGCTTTCGTTTGTCGCTGTCGGCGACCTGTTTCCTCCGGCGGAGCGCGGTAAGTACCAGGGTATGGTTGCAGGAGTGTTTGGTCTCTCATCGGTCATCGGGCCGACCCTCGGCGGGTTCATTACCGACAACCTGTCGTGGAACTGGGTCTTCTACATTAACCTGCCCCTGAGTGTGCCAATTATCGCTCTGTTTATTCGGTTCTTCCCAAACATCAAGCCTGCGAAAACGACCCACCACCTGGACTATCTGGGCATGGTGCTTCTTGGCCTCATCGTTGTACCTCTGCTCGTGGGACTATCGCTCGGAGGAATCCAGTACGAGTGGGTATCTCCTCAGATCCTCGGCGTCCTGGTTTTCGCGTGCCTCATGATCGTGGCGTTCATCGTGGTCGAGCGGCGAGCGGTGGAACCCATAATGCCGTTGAGTATTTACGCGAACCGAATCGTCACGATCTCGCTCATCGCAACGTTTGCGACCGGCTTCGGCATGTTTGGCGCTATAGTCTTCGTGCCGTTGTTCTTCCAGGGAGTCCTCGGCGCGTCTGCAACGAGCAGCGGTTCATTTCTCACACCTATGATGCTGAGTATGGTCGTCGCGGCGGCGGTGTCAGGCCAGACCCTGTCACGGTTTGGTGGACACTACCGAACTCAAGGTCTGATCGGCATCGGGATCATGATGTTGGGGATGGTGTTGATTTCGCGGATGACGGCCGACACGTCGTTCGCACAGGCCGTCGCGAGCATAATGGTCATGGGCCTTGGGCTAGGAATCACGTTCCCCAGCTTCACAATCTCGGTGCAGAACGCGGTACCACGTAGTCTTCTGGGTGTCGCTACATCGGCCACCCAGTTCTATCGTTCGGTCGGAGGAGCGATGGGTCTGGCGGTGCTGGGGTCGTACATGGCGAGTCGCTTCGCAGCCGGACTCAAGGACTCGCTTTCTGCCGAGGTTAAACAGGCCTTGCCTCCAGACCAACTCGCGGAAATGTCAAAAAATCCACAAGCACTGGTCAACCCACAAGCGCTGGAGGGTCTGAAAGCGGGCTTCGCCGATCAGGGGACGCAAGGTGCAGCGATATTGGAGCAACTGCTTACGACCCTGAGAGATACGCTCGCCTCGGCGATCGCTGACGTCTTCATCATCAGCTCTGTCGCCTTGGCTGTCGCCTTCGTCGTGACGATTTTCTTGAAGGAAGTACCGCTGAAGGGGCGTGGCGCAGGGTCGGGGCCGTCGGCAGAGGCTTAGGGCTACCCGCAGTCCCACGAAAACAAACCCAATGACGATTATTGCGATCAACCCAGCCCACCACCGGTACCGGGCGATATCGTTGAGGGCTTAGGCGCTGCGATCTCGTGACGACGCGCCTACGCTTAGGCTTTCGCCAATCCACAGTCCCAGTACCGCCCATAGCAGCACGCGCCCATCCTGCGTTGCCCACGGGTAGTATTCTAACAATGCCGCCAAAACCAAGATCACCATAGGGCCTACCCACATCATTTGACTGGCCGATGCGCGTTTGTGGCTCAAGGTGGTTAGTAACACGATAGGTGAGGCGAGCAGTACGATCATAGCTATGGCACCGACGGGTCCTAACTCGGCCAAAGCGAGTAACGGAACGCTGTCGACCGGTACAGTAGTCCTGCCCCAATTGTCGGGCGGCTTGTCCATAGCAAGGGCTTGAGAGTAGCTGCCCAAGCCGACTCCGATCAGCGGGTACTCTCGCACAATGTCGAGCGACTGGCTCCAATTGTCCAGACGTATTTGCCACGCGACGGTTACACCGCTTGGAGTCAGCACGTTGCGAGCGAGTCCGCTGGCCTCTTGATTAAACAAAACCGGAACCGACGCCGTTAGTATGACTGCGAGAAGAGCTACAGGAAGAAGGATGTTCCGGCGCAGCGTTGGTCGGTTCATCGGCCCGGAGCGCCATGCGAAGAACACAACAACGGTCATGGCGATAACCCAGACCACGATTTCCCAGCGTGATTTTGTTGCGACGAGTCCCACCGTGGAAATGAGAAAGGCCGCAATTAGGGCGACGCGCCCAAGCACCGAACGACGAATCAAGAGAAACGCGGCAAAAGAAAGTACGCTGCCGATGCCCATCAGCATTCCCACCGGATTCGGGTTGAACCCAAGACCCGACGGCCTGCCGCCCAGCTTCAAGTAAGAGTTGAGTGCGGCGTTATCGACGATCTCGCCAAGTGTGGTGAGACCAAGTGGTGCGTCGTTAACGATCTGAGCGACTGCTACCACGGCGTGCAAGACTCCTAAGGTGATTAAGACGGCGGCGACGATCGGAGTGGCGCGCCGGTACTCGTTCACGAACACGAAATACATAACGAACAGGCCGCCTAGTCTGAGTCCGTTCAGCAGAGCGATACGGCTGTCGATGGCCCAGAGCGCGCTGAATAGTCCGGCAACGGCAAGGACTGCCATTGGCACAGAGATGTACGATGGCCCGAGTCGCAGTGTTGGTCGGCCTCGCAGCACCCAACTGACCGTCCACAATGCTAGGCCGACGAGGGAAAAGAGGTCTGACAGATAGATCACCGGCGCGGCGAACTCGCGGAATATGCGCGGGTCCGATGGTTCCCCAAAGAGCCAACTGAAGGTCAGAGTTGAGGTACCGACAGCGAGGGCTAGTAGGACGATGCCCGTGTAACGGAAGACCAGGGACGCCGATTTCAACGTCACGGAGTGAAGTTGCTGGTCAATCGACCGTCAGGACGAGCTTGCCAAAGTAGGATTGCTCCTCCATCGCCATGTGAGCCCTGGCGGCGTCCTGAAGAGGGAAGGTGTCGTGGACGATACCGCGAATGACACCTTTCCCGACCATGTCGACGATCTGGCGCAAGTCTTCCTGGCGGCCCATGAACACGCCGAACACCGTCTGGTTCCTGACGAACATGACGCCCATCTGAAGCTGAGCGCGGTAGCCGGTCGTCACTCCGCAGATGCCGTATCGCCCGCCTGGTGCCAGCGACTTTGACGCAGCGGGCCAGAATTGCTCCCCCACGTGGTCGACTACGACGTTCACGCCTCGGCGGTCGGTTAACTCCTTCACCCGCTCGGCGATGTCTTCGTTCGAGTAGTTGATGACCTCGTCGGCACCGAGGGCCTTCGCCATCTTCGCCTTCTTATCCGAGCTGGTCGTTGCGATCACACGCGCTCCGACTATGTTCTTGGCCACTTGGATGGCCGCTGTACCAACGCCGCTGGACGCCGAAAGCACGAGCACCGTCTCCCACGGCTGGAGATTCGCACGGCGGAGCAACATCGTCCACGACGGCATAAAGACTGTCGGCAACGACGACGCTTCGACGTAAGAGATTGATTCGGGCAGTACGACCGCGTTAACTCCCGGCACTTTGACGTACTCCGCATATCCGCCATGAGTGTTCGAGCCGATTCTTCCGGGCCGGGTACACAACTCAGACTCACCCGCGATGCAATACTGGCACTGTCCGCAGGTGAGCCGAGGATTGACGACAACCCGGTCACCGACCTTGACGTTGGTGACCTCGCTGCCGGTCTCGGCTACGTCGCCGGCCACATCGCCGCCGAGGATGTGCGGCCCGTCGAAGACCATTCGTGTACCCTTGATCCCCGCGCGCGTGAAGATGTCTAGACGGTTGAGTGAGCAAGCCCGCACTCTTACCTTGATGTCGTTCGGCCCGACAGTCGGCTCCGGCATGTCGCCGTACTGAAGGGCATCGAGCCCGCCGTGATCAGTGAGGTAGACAGCTTTCATACGAGTTGCTCCGTCGCGTTGTTCGATGGTGGACCCAAAGGGCATGGAAAAAATTCGTCTATCAATCCACACTAATGGTGTCCAGCGTCCTTGTCAACGGACTGACGACTTATCGGGAAACTCCGATGGTCAGAGTCTAGCTAGATATGGTATCGTGCCGCACAATCCAGGGGGAGCGCGACAGCGAAGCCGTGAACGTCGTCTGGATAGTCGCCGACAGCTTCCGGCAGGATCAACTGGGCCTCTACCGAATGAAACTCCAAGGCTAGACCATGATTGAGCAGATATACATGCCCGGTGAGGCGATCTTCCGTGAGGGAGACGAGAGCCAACTGTGCTATGTCATCGAATCAGGGCACGTCAAACTGCTTAAGAGTCAGTCCGATGGGCCGATGACCATTGCCAAACTCGGGCCGGGCGAAATTTTTGGAGAGATGTCCCTTGTTGATGAGCGTCCTCGCTCTATGACCGCCCAGGCCATCGACGAAGTCCACGTCCAGGTGATGACGTACCAGAACTTCATCGACATGCTCGCCGAGAAGTCCCACGAGAGCATCAAGTATGTCCGGACGCTTTTCGAGCGCCTGCGCAACATGAACTCGCGTGTCATGGAGCAGGGCCAGCCAGAGGCAGGGCGCATTTCTGAGACGAACCGTTTCGTCGTGACAATTAAGCCCAGTACGAAGGAGTCGGCGCGGGTCGTTCCGAAAAACGGGATCGAGATTCGTACCTTTCCATTCCGAGTTGGGCGTGTCGGCGAGCATGAGAGCGACGACCCTCTGGGCATCAATGACCTCGGCCTAGAAGACGACGAGCCATACACCGTCTCGCGTACTCACTTCTCCATCGACCAACTGGGCGGCAAGGTCGTCATCCAGGACCGCGGAAGCTATTTAGGTACGATGGTCAATGGTCAGGTGATCGGCGGTCACCGTCGTGACGGCGAGGTCGAGTTGAATGAGGGCGAGAACGAGGTCACCGTTGGTCGTCAGCGCTCGCCGTATCGCTTCAAAGTGGCAGTCGAGAAGGCTGAGTAGCCGTCACCACCGCACCCAATGGTGGTAGAGCGGCTTTACGTTGTCGGGGAACGACTCGAACGTCGTCGGTGATATCTTCGGCATATGCGGTGAGGCCGTCGCGCGGCCCGCTCCGGCCTCCGACGCCATGCGTTGGCCATCGGCTGAGCCGGGGTCGAGCACGTCGAGGTTCAGCCACCACGGCGCGAAGCAGACTCGCATTGCGACCCGCCTGCCATCTGCATCGTTGTTAGGCTTGGCGTGCCACATGCGGGAATCGAAGATCATCACGCTGCCGGGCTGACCTGTCACCTGAATTTCGTCTGGATGCGGTTGGTCGGCGGCGGGGCCGTGTCCGCCTAGCGGGTCGATGCGCCACGTGTGGCTACGCGGGATGATCAGCGTGCCGCCGGTTTCGGCTGAGAAGGGCGTCAGCATCCAGATGCTGGTCAGGTAGGCCACCACGTCGGGGTACGGCTCTGGGATGAAGGCAGCGCCGCCGGAGCCGAACGGCCAGTCCGAGTGCCAAGCGCCGCGTTTGTCATGTGGCTGCCGGATGATCGGGCCTGTGAAGGCGACGCGAGCGAACCGCCCTAGCATCGCGTCTACGATTCCCTGCACCCGCTCGTTGCCAACGTGCTGGACGAAGTCCTGGTTGTTGTCCAGGAAGCTCCGGCTCTCCTGATATCCCTCAGAGTCTACCGTAGTGAGCACGCTTTCACGGAGGGCGACTACTTCGGCGGCGGGAATAACGCCCTCGATAATGCAGAAGCCATCGGTGCGAAGGCGCTCGATATTCTGAGTCAACTCGTCGGTCACCACCATCGCGCCCTCCATTTGAATCGTATTCGTGATACTACGACCTTACCGAATCATACACCGTGCTAATCGACTTATGATCAAGAGGACCGTCGTGAATGACCAGACTGATCCCAAGCACCAGTTGGTCTCCCTTGGATAGCGACCGCTCTTCGGTCAGGAACGGGTTCACGGCAATGGAGCCCCATTCGTGGGCGTACCAGGCGGCCTCATGTTTGGATGGGTGTGGAATTACTGTGACCCCAACCTCGTGTCCATGCGGTCCCTTCGCAGACAAACCGACCCAGGCGGCAGAGTTGGCGTTGATGTCTGTCACGTCTGAACGGCCATCTGCATCCACAATCGTTCCGCCATCGACAACCCTCAGCCCATCTGCCATGCGGATGGTGAAGTAGGCATGGCGGGTTGGCCCGATGGCGATGTCCCAGTCGGCTGGTTCCAGACGGGAGTGGATGTCGATGACGTTTGACGTTTCTCCTGGGCGGATATCGATTGTCCGAGTCTCCCTAGCCAGCACTCGCCGATCAGGCGCGCCCCACTCGACAGGTCCTTGCCATTCAAGCTGTTGCACAATACGTAAATGGCTGTCCGATATCTCCTCATATTCGACCGATACCGGCGTGATACGTCCAGGCGTACGTCCCTGAAAAGTTTCGTTTACATAAAAATTGTAGGTCCCGCGCTCGATGCGGTCTCCGACGTAGACTAACAGGCAGTCAAAGTGATCGGTTCCGACGGTCACGGAGTTATGGTGCGGGTGGTCGATTGGTGACTCGGCAGTGACGGAAACGCCACTCGGGGTAAACACTGGGTAGAGATAGGCGCGGTAAGCGTTCTCGCTCAGGGCGGTGATGGTGCGGCCCTTCCATTTTACCCATGTGCGGCGAGCGCCAGCCGTTGCGCCCGGCGGAAGATTTACCCGGTCAGGCTCGACCGCGAAGTTTTTCACTAGTCGACGTCGCCGAAGTTTGCGACACTCAGCGGGAGCTTGCCGTTTGGAAGATAAAATTCTGCGGTCATGTCAACCGGGACGGCGCGGCGGGTGTTCATCGACTCTACGGCCTTCTCGAAGATCACCGTCGGAACATTGGCTTCCCAGGCGTCCATCGGGTTGGGGCCACCTTCGAGGCAGAGTTTCGCAAACATACCCAACTCCTCGAAGAATCCATTGTGGTACTCGTTCTCCTCGATGCCGGGCTCATCGGTGCCCTCGAAAACCAGGTTCCTGAATCGAAGTGTCGCCGCGCTGATATTGCCTGCGCCGATCTCAGCATAGTGCTTGGGGAGGATACCACCTCCGCCCATATGACTCGTGATCGAGTCGCCAACGCCACCGTTCTCGAACTGGATCAGAATGGAGGCCGTGTTGTTTGCCCTGCCGTCGAGACCGATCGCCGAGACCTCAACCGGCTGCGAGCGCATGACGTGCCATAGCCAGTGCAGGTTGTATCCGGCCATATCGAGGATGCCATTAGCGGCGTATGGATCAGGGTTCCAATCGCCCCCTGCCTTCGTGTTCTGTACCGGAATGCGGCAGGTGAACAGGATGAACCTTGGCTTTTCGATGACCTCCCGCAGCCTCTTTGTGATCGGCGAGTGCTTGAACCACCAGCCGCTCATTACGTTTAGGCCGCTTTCATGGGTCGCCTTTTGCACTCGCTTGGCCTGCTCGACTGTCATCGACGGAGGCTTTTCAACGAAGACGTGCTTGCCCGCCGAAAGCGCCTGAAGAGTCAGGTCGGTATGGGTATTATGCGACGAGCAGATGAGGACGGCGTCTATGCCGTCGTCGGACAGTACCTTATCGAGATCGGTCGTCCAATAGTCGGCACCGCCTTGCTCCGCGCGCTCCTTTGCAGAGTCCTCGAAAACATCCATTGTTGCCACAAGCCGCATCGCGGGCGTGTTCTCGATGTTAGTCAGGTGGTAGCGACTAATCCCGCCACACCCAACGATCGCGACGTTCAATTGTTTAGACACGATTTACCTCAAACTCTCTGTATCGGGGCGCACGCCACGCAGACTTAACAAAAAATTCCTGACCGGGCCTGTCTACTGTAGTAACTTGTCATCCCTCGATCTGCTTGATGAGAGACATGACGTTCTTGTGCTGGATGCGCATAGCGTCAACACGGGAACCGTTTGGTGGCTGCCAGTGTGTCGAGATTGAGACGACCACGTCGGCCTGGGTTTCCTTGAGGCTCTGGTACACAGATTCGTAGTCGGCGTCGCCCTCGCCGAAGGGCAGATAGTCGAAGTCGAGGGATAGCCCGTCGTTCACCCGAAGGTCCTTGGTGTGGATCGAGTGGATATATGGTTTGACGTTGAGGAACCCCGCAGTGAACGAATCGGCCTCGCCGCAGTTGTAGTTGTCAGACGGGCCCCACATCACCTTGATGCGGTCGGAGCCGACGCGCTCGGCCACTTTACGAAAATTGCCGGTCGTGTTGGTGTAGTTCCAGGGCATCATCGAGAGCACGAGATCGACATCGTGCTTCTCCGCCTGCTCGGCCATGAGCGTGTAAGCCTTCGCCAATTTGTCCATCTCCACGTCGGAGATGATTCCGCCGCGAGTCATCCAGCGCATCGGCCAAGTGGGCTTCTCCGCAGTGTACTCGCCCGGCCAAGCGAAGCTGTAGACCGACACGGCGCCGACACCCCAACGGTTTGCGATCTCCATCGACCGCACCATGTCGCTGAAATCTTTACGAAAATCCTCGTTTTCTTGCATGGAATCGAGGTCGAGTCGGGTCAGGTCGATGAACTTGAACGGCGAACCAGCGCTGACGATGAACTGCTTTAACCCGTGATCGTCAATCTTCTTACCGATCTCGTCGATCTCCTGGTCGGACAGCTCGGCGACCGGCGGCCTGTCGACGAGCTGCGAGAACCAGACGTATTCAATGCCCAAGTCCTTTGCTACTTCGAGCCCCTCGTCGAGCGGCAGTTGCAGCTCATTCAGAAAAATACCCATCTTGAACTTGTACGAAGTCATTGACGGCGCTCCTGATTCGATGGTGATTACTGCGGGCTGTAGTCTAACATAGTGCTATCTTCGATCAGAGTGAACACTCGATTATGAATAGGATTATAAGACCGGGCCTCGTCATCGGAATCAGCGCTGTCGGCGGCGGCGGCAAGACGGTTGTTACGCATCGGCTGACCGAAGTCCTCGGCGACGCGGTCGCCCTGCATTTCGACGACTACGACGACACCAACGTTCACCCCAATTACCCAGGCTGGTTTGCCGACGGAGCCGATTACGACCGATTCCAGACGCCGGTCTTCAGCAGTCACCTGGAGGCTTTGAAGACCGGGCGCAGCGTCCGATATCCGGTCGGGGACGTAACACTCAAGCCAGCGAAGTACGTCGTGGCCGACGCGCCGCTGGGAAGGGCGCACTCCGAATCCGGACGCTTTATCGACTTCATGGTTTTCATCGACACGCCGCTGGACGTTGCCATGGCGAGACGTATCCTACGGAACATCAAGCGCGAGACTGATTGGAGCCTTGAGGAAACGGTGGAATACGTCAAAGGCGAGATGGCTGGATACCTGAGTCAAGCGCGACCAATCTACGAAGATTTCCAAGATCAAATACGACGCGGCTGCGATTTGATCGTCGACGGGAATCTTAGTATCGACAAGATCGTCGAGATCATTCGCGCGAGGATCCATTAACCTACGAGCATACCCGTGCCCATGCCGGATTTGGCAGATCCCCACTGGTGCCAACCATCGAAGCGCTCACGCACCACCTCGACTCCTTCACCGACTGGCTTCATCCCCATGGCCTCAAGCTCGGCGTCCATCATGATGCGCGTCAACTCATGAAATCGGACCTTGGGCGACCAGCCGATAGCTTCCCGGGCTTTGCTGGCGTCAGCCTCGAGGTGTGCAACCTCGGTAGGACGGAAGTAGCGCGGGTCGATTTCGACGTGCTTCTCCCAGTCGAGACCTGCGTATGAGAATGCCTCTTCGACGAATTCACGGACGGAGTGAGACTCGCCAATGCCAATAACGTAGTCGTCGGGCTCTTCGAGTTGCATCAACTCCCACATAACCTCGACGTACTCTGGTGCGTAGCCCCAGTCACGCTTGGCGTCCATGTTGCCAAGAAACAGCTTATCTTGCAGGCCAGCCTTGATGCGTGCGACGGCACGGGTCACCTTGCGTGTCACGAAGGTCTCGCCTCGACGGGGACTTTCGTGATTGAAGAGAATGCCGTTGGTGGCGAACGTGCCGTAGCCATCGCGATAATTGACGGTCATCCAATACGAATAGAGCTTTGCTATGGCGTAGGGACTCCGCGGCGCGAACGGCGAATTCTCGTTTTGCGGCGGAAGGGTACTGCCAAACAACTCGCTTGATGAAGCCTGGTAGAACTTCGCTTCAATTCCGCTACGCCGAATGGCCTCGAGTAGCCGCGTGGTGCCCAGACCGGTCACTTCGCCCGTGTACTCAGGCATCTCGAAGCTGACCTGTACGTGAGACTGCGCACCGAGGTTGTAAACCTCGTCGGGTCGGATGTTGTAGATGACGTTTGATATCTGTTCTAGGTTCGACAGATCGCCGTAGTGGAGAAACAGTTTAGCGTCCGACTCATGGGGATCGTCGTAGATATGGTCGATGCGAGCAGTGTTGAAGGTGCTCGCCTTTCGTATCATCCCGTGGACTTCGTATCCCTTGTGCAACAGCAACTCGGCTAAGTACGAACCGTCCTGACCTGTTATTCCGCTAACCAGCGCCCGCTTTGTCAAAAAGTGCTCCTCTGTTGAACCGCCAATACCAGGGCCGTCTCGCGTAACCAAACAGATTCAGGTCGGGTCGTATTCTACCATTGCATGTCATTTTACATTGGATCGTGAACCGCGACGGCTTGTACTTCTTATCGTCTTTTTGACTGGCTCAGGCAGACGGCCGACCAGTCGCCGGGGAGCCATCATCATTTTCGCGGCTGCGAGCCAGTCGGTAAATGTGCCCAGGACGGTGGGGGATCGGCTAGCTGCCGCTTCAATCATCACCTGGCGAAACCGTGCTCGGACGGAATCAAAGCTATGGTCATTTAGCGCGATGGCTCTTGCTCTCTGCCCTAGTTCTTGCCGAAGAACTGGCGAATTTATCAGAGTGGTTATCTGGTGCTCAAGCACGTTCAGATCTCGTTCATCGACCACGGCCCCCCACCTAGCCTTTCTCGCATATTGCGCGGGGGGTGTCTCAGCGGGCGAATACACCAGGATGGGTGTGCCGGACGCCATATACTCCGGTACCTTGGCGGGCATCGAGTACTTGACGAATGAAAGGCTTTGTTCGTCGAAGTTGACCGGTACTACAAGGAGGTCGGCGTCCGCAAGAGATTGTGCGAAGGATTCTCTTGGCAAGAAGCCGCCGTAATGCACTGACGGCTGTGAGAACAACTCCTGGCCATACTTGTCATTCAGGTGCTCTGGTCCGTGAATGATGAAGTCAACTGGTGTCCCCCTGGTCGTTAATCGAGACGCGACCTCACCGATATCTTGAAGGCTCTGGTGTTGCATATAGGGAAGAATCTTGCCGATGTACATGATCTTGAATATGCCGCTGCTGCTACTGTAGTCCTTATGGATCTGCTTCCACTCGTCGATCTCGATGGCATTTTGCAGCACTTCGAATGACTTCCCATACCTCTCTTGGAATCCACGGTCCATCTCATCGCTGATGCCGAGGGTGACAGTGGAGTTCTGGAACAAGTCGTTAAGGCAGGCGTTTAGCTTCTTGACCCAAAGCTCGCGACCTTCATGGCGGTCTCGATTCGCGATCATGGTTGGCCAGTCGTCCATGATGTGTGTGACGAGAGGCCTGTCCAGAATCGCGCCCAGGTAGCGGGGTAGCCACCAGTAATATCGCGGAAAGTGGAGCGGCTGGCAGTAAATCACGTCAGGTTCGAACCCTTTCGCGAACTCGACCACTGCATCCAAGTCGGAGTTTGGCCCGTCCTGGAAGGCGCCACGGGAGGCCCGCACAGCGCGATAGGCACTGTCGAGATTCTCAATTGGTGGAAACAGCATTTTGCTGCTAAAGCGCATCGTGTCCGGCGCTTGGTAGTAGTCCGAGCAGATTGAATGGTCAGGCTTCGCCGAGTCGTACGTATAAATCTGGGAGAGTCGGTCCTTCGGCCACTCTCGGAAGAAACCGGACATGGCAGTACCACCGCCTGTTTGCCCGTTTAGAGGAACAGGACAGACGATGAGCACTCTTGGAAACTCGGCACGGGTCATCATATACCCTGTGTCGATTTTTTGAACCTCGGTATTGACCTAGAAGAGTGATTTAGGAAATATCTGGAACGTTCCCTGTGATTCGGGCGCGGGATGTTGCCGATTAAGAAGCAGCGCTCATCGACTTGCTTGTTGGCAAACGGGAAGAGCAGAGAGTTGTCGTTCGTTTCAGACACCGGCGCTTTCACTAGGGCTGGATCGAGGGTATTTGCTCGTCTGGAGCCGTTCGTGCTAGGCGCGTTCGTCGGCAACCCGTGGACTTGCAGGCCCGCAGGCTGAATCGCGTCGTTGAATACAGTCAAGGTCAAGCGAAGGGTACTCCATCAGTCATGACGACACGCCTAAGAGCGCTAAGCCTAGAATGTGAAGCCATGTTGGTCAGCGTTTCGCAGGGGTGGCGGTAGCGGCGAAGTTTGGGTTTCTGGGTCGCAGTCGGAGGTCTTCTTCGTAGAAATCTACGATTTCTTTTGTCTTACCGAGCCGGTTCATGGTACCACCTTCGAGAAGAAGAACTCGATCACACAGAGCTTTAATAGGCCTCATAATGTTGCTGGCAATGACAACTGTGCGGCCCTCAGACTTCGCAAGCTCATGCAGCTTCGCAAGGGCCTTTTCGCGGAAGGCCAAGTCACCGACCATTAGTACCTCGTCAATCAGGAATACTTGCGGGTCCAAGTGTACTGCCACCGAGAAGGCTAATCTGGTCTTCATGCCGGATGAATACCGCTTCACGGGCGTATAGAGGAATTTGTCGATCTCAGAGAATTCTACGATCTGCTCGAAGCGATCGTCGATCGCCGATTTCGGGAGGCCCAGCATTACGCCCTGGAGGTAAACGTTTTCACGCCCTGTTAATTCCTGGTGAAACCCAATTGATGCGTCGAGCAGGGTGGCCGTTCGTCCCCGAATGACGGCCCTTCCAGTTGTCGGCTCGGTAACACCGGCTAGTATTCGGAGTAGGGTGGACTTGCCGGAGCCGTTCCTGCCGATGACTCCGAGCACTTCGCCACGATTTACCTGGAGGGAGACGTCCTTCAACGCCCAGATGATGTCTTCGCCAGCCTGACCCTCAAAAGTCGTTAACCGTCGGAGGCGCTTGAAGTTGTTCAGAGGGCGCGAAAGAAACGAAAAGCCCATCTCGGCCAGAGTGGTGTGTTCTGGACGGTTCAGAGAAATACGGTATCGTTTCGAGATGTCCTCGATCGTGATGGAGGGAGTGGTCATACTTGGTTTTATCATTGCAGGCAAAACGATGACATAGGTAGCACTAGTTACTCGTTGTCAGCGTAGGTGGTTAGATATTCCTACTCTACGAAAGAGAACCGACACCCGATCCAAACGTAGTCATCTGCGACTGCCATCAATCTTGAATCGCGAGCCAAACCACTCAGAAACAGCAGTGTTGGTTGGAGAAACGCCCTACTACGGTGGCGATTTTCGTCAGACACCGCGCCACGGTGCCTCTAATTCGACTATACCCAAGGGGCTAATCTTAGTCAAGCGCCTATGGATGGATGTGCGGTTAGTTAATGGCCATCGGGCTGTCTACAAATATCGGGCTTACCCATTAACGAACGTAGTACAATCTTGCCAGATGGGCAGACTGTTGGCATATGAACTCTCGCTACGAGTCGCCTCCGCCCGAAACGTCTTCGGCATAATCGTAGTGGTATCGGCGCATAAAGGGAATATTCGGCACCTTCATCTTCGTGACAATCGCGCCTAGAACCCGTGCGCCGGTTTTATGGAGCTGTTCAATCGCAGCATTGACTTCTCGAGCCGAGGTGCCCGACCCGTCTAGCACGAGCACTGTGCCATCGACCTTTGAGGCCAGAACGGCGGAGTCCGACAGGATTAGGATCGGGGGGCTGTCGAGTAGGACCATGTCGTGGTCAGTAAGCAATAATTCGACAAGTCGTCTCATGCGGGGGGAATCTAGTAACTCCGCTGGGTTGGGTGGAATCGGCCCAGACGGGATTATCTCGAGCCCTTCAACATCTACATTATGAAGGATGGCATCAGGCGTATTGAGCGAATGATCCGCCAAAAAATTGGTGAGTCCGTCACTGTCGGCTGAAAGACCGAAATGGCGTCGTACGGTCGGTCTCCGTAGGTCGCAGTCGATCAAAACCGTACGCTTGCCAGCCTGGGCCATCACCACCGCGAGGTTACTGGCGATGGTGCTTTTTCCGTCGCTTGGGCGAGGAGACGTGACAAGAACGCTCCGAGCGGATGAACGAGCAGAGGCGAAATGTAGATTAGCTCGAATGGAGCGGAACGCTTCAGAATACTGCGACGACGGGCGCGTGAGACTTATGATTTCGTGACCCTTGACCTCGTCTTCGGACCACTTTGGTAGCTTGCCGAGCGAGACGAGTCCGAAGCGTTCCTGTAGGTTCACGCCTTCGCTAATGCCACCGATGCTTTCTCGGAGCGCCACGAACAAGATGCCTGCGACGAATAGTCCGGCAACGATTCCCAAAGCTATGGAGCGTCTCCGTTTCGAAGGTTCCAGAGCCTCCGGAATCACTACAGGTTCTAGAAGTTGGAGTGTTGTAAGCGTCTGCAAGTTTTCAACGATGAACTGGTCGAATTCGTCGAGACCGATCTCTGTCGCAGAGCTACGCATGTTTGCCAGTTCTTGAACGTTTGAATTGGTAGTGAACTTGACGAACCCTCTGGCTACGGCATTCACAATATTCGCGGCCGTCTGCGGATCCGTATCGGCCATTTCGAGTCGGATCATCGTCGGCTCGCGGAGAATTCTTACTTTCAGGGCGGTCCGAATCTGTCCATCGCTCCTACTAAGATCAGGGTTTGACGCAACGACTGTCCTGAGGAATGTGATTGTGCGGACCTGCTGGCGATATATGCTTGCGAGTTGATAGTTGAGGGAGCGGTTCGTGACTCCGAGTAGGGGATCGTTTGGAGCGAACACAAGAAGGAGTTCGGCTCTCGCCTTGTACATTGGGGTCTCCGACCGTTCGGGCAAATACCCGATCAGGCCGCCGACGGCCGGCAGCAGTAGAAACAACCACCAGAACGCAGAGACCTCGCGTGCAGTTCTGACCAGCAGATCGCGTGGCGATTCAGTCGTAACAGGACTTTGTGCTAGCGTGTCAATGTGCCCTTCCACAATGGTCTCAGTGTACGTAAGAACCTGGTAGAGTTCAACGCTCCTGACACTGCGCCGCGCCTCGAATACGTCGGAATTACGACTTATACGCTCTCGGTGAAAACCGATTGAAATCCTGGCACGTAGTATTTTGTAACCCCCTTTGTAGTAGGCGGCGTCCGGTGAAGATGATGTGAGTTGAGGACTAACCGGACGCCGCCTCTTAGCGTTTTAGACAGTGCGAAAGCTAACTGGGAGGTGCGTATATGGTGAAGTTGGGAGTAGGTATTACCGCCGCTGTGCTGGTACTAGCCGTGGCGGCCGGAGCGGCCTTGTGGGGCTCGCCGACATCGGCGAACAGCGAGGATGGAACAAAAGGGTTAGGTACTCAGAAATCCGTACCGCTCCAAACGTCGGAGGCAGCGGAAGAAGACGAGGCGGCGGAGGTCGAAAAGCCTCTCGACAAACTATCGGCGGTCGCATTCCTTGGCGTCATGGTGACGAACGATTTGTCGAACGACGCCGGTGGAGCATTGGTCAGCAAAGTCCTCGACGATGGCCCGTCTGTTGGTGTTCTCGCTGAGGGGGATGTCATAGTTGCGATTGACGGCGAACGGGTTATTAAGGCTGAAGACGTAGTGATGGCGGTCAAGGCTGCGCAGCCGGGCGACGTGATGACTTTGTCGGTTCGGGACAAGGACGATGTACAAGTCACCCTTGGCGAGCGGACTCCGTCGACGATCAAGCCGTTTGGTCGAATGCACGGCGGCGTTGCGGGGCCGAAGCACATCATGCCAGCTATTCCAAAGGCCGGTGGGGATTTGATCGGTCAACTCGGTGCGATGAAGGAAGGCTTCGTACGGGCCGAGATTGTGTTCGAGACCGACGACGGCTTCAAAACAATTCGTGCTGCGGCGGGAACCCTCAGCAACATTGATGTAGACGCTGGGACGTTCACCCTCAGCCCAAAGGACGGTTCCGCCGCTATCGATTATCAGATTAACGACGATACCGTCGTGAAAACCAGCAACACCGGAGACTTGAGCGGCCTCAACACCGAGGACCGAACACTTGTAGTGGACATAAACGGAGACGTGAAGCTAGTGCTCCAGGGCGAGAACTTTGTGAAGAGCATGAAGCCAGCGATGCCGAAAGTCCTGCCGAAAGGCGGCATGTTCAGTTTCGGACGTGGTGGCGGTCATAATGTCCGGCCCGTCCCCGGGCCCGGCGGTCCTCGCTTCCACATCGATCCGAACGCCCAGAACCATATTTTCGAGATGATGCCGTTCGGACCGGACGGAGCTCTGAGACTCGAAGGATTTATGGGTGAGGGGTTCGAGGAACTTCTCGATCGGCTCCCGCCGGAGCTTAGAGAGCGTATAGAAAGACATATGTCGGAGGCCAAGAAAGCGGCGCCAGCGGTGCCCGGGCCAGCAGGACAAAGCCTCTAAACTAGAGCCAGCTAACCCTGCATCGGTGCTTTCGGGGCACGTACTTTTCCCCCCTCGAGAAGTCGCGCCAGCCCGACGCAGGAACTGGAAGGCCCCATCCGTTCACAAGACGGTTGGGGCTTTTTTTGTCCCCAGTTTGGTGCCTCTGCGCGTAGGTCGGCTACATTCATTCGCGAGGACAACGAAAGGGGCGAGCCTTTCGACTCGCCCCCTGATGGAACGCGTTATGTTGGGGAATGCCCTACTGGCTAGGGCGTCCGCCGAACCGACGGTTGAAGCGCTCGACGCGGCCTTCGGTATCGACGATGCGCTGCTCGCCAGTGAAGAAGGGGTGGCACTCCTTACAAATCTCGACGCGTAGCTCAGGCTTGGTCGAGCCGGTCGTGTATGACTTGCCACACGAGCACGTCACCAGTGCGTTAGGGTAGTACGTTGGATGGATATCGGTCTTCATTATTGTTACTCCTGTGCTACAGGATAGACGCTGGCCTGTTTCTTGTCGCGCCTGACCTGCTCAAACTTTACGGTGCCTTCGACGAGCGCATATAAGGTGTGGTCTCTACCGAGGCCAACATTGTTTCCGGCTTGTATTCTCGTGCCGCGCTGTCGAACGATGATGCTGCCGGCGGTGACAAACTCGGTGTCGTAGCGTTTGACGCCCAGTCGTTGTCCCCGGCTGTCTCGGCCGTTACTCGTACTGCCGCCGCCCTTCTTATGAGCCATCTTGCTCTCCCTTTACTTCGTCTTTGTCTGAATCAGTCGAATCGTCCTCGGTTTCATCAGCAGATTCGGCGGGCTCGCCATCGGAAGAATCTTCGTCCGAGTCAACTGAGTCGTCATCGGTCGAGTCGGCTTCATCCGCCTCGGGTTCATCAGTAGACTCCTCAACGATGTCTACTGGCCCTTCCTCAACCGCATCCTCTTCAGATGAATCCGTAACTTCTGCCAGGACTTCCGCTTCCTCAACAACCTCGACTGCGACTTCGGTCGCTTCGACCATCTCCTCTTGGACGACCTCGGGCAGGATTTCCTGTTCCTCAACCGCAGCGACGGCTTCCCCATCTAATGAGATGTCAATTACCCGTAGATCGGTGTAGGGCTGACGATGTCCTCTCTTACTCCGATACCGAACCTTCGGCTTGTACTTGAAGACGATTACCTTTCGGCCACGTCCTCGTGATGTGACCTGGGCGCGAACCCGGGCTCCTTCGACCACCGGCGTACCGACCGTCACGTCGCTATCCTGCGCAACCATCAGCACGTCGTCGATGCTGACGATCTCGCCGGTGAAGACGGGCAGGGACTCGACACGAATGGTGTCACCGGCCTGGACGCGGTATTGCTTACCGCCTGTTCGAACAATCGCATATGTAGTCAACGTTTCACTTACTCCGGTCACAAAGACAAAGGCCGCATGTGTCATCGCGGCCCAGCGACTAAGTATACCACATACGACAAGGGGCCCGAACAAAAACGAAGGCAGCGAGTGTGTCGCTGCCTTCGTTTATTTCCGCTCGTCGTGTTGTTGGGGTTTAACTAAGATGACTTGCCGATGCGGAAAATTTTCGTCCCATCGACTGGACAGGTTCCTTGAGTCGCAGGTCGTCCGTTTTTCAGGGTGATCTGCAGTGGATCCTTGATCTCCCGCTTAGCCCGGCATTTGAAGCAATAAGCCTCCATGAGATACCTCCTCGAAAAGTAGCTAGACCATACCTGTCACAACGTATGCTGTCAATAGATATTTCATTCACGAGTCATGGCGATGGGAAGCTGGAATCGTACTGTCTTCCGCACCGTTTATGAGATGTTTACATGCCTGCCCCTCTAGGCCTCTGGGTATATGCCCCCACGCTCTTTCAGGGGGGGTACGGTGTGTGGCCGACGCCGTCGCACCGATCATAAGTGGGAGCCATAAACACATAGTGGATAAACGGGCAATCGACACGAGAATCTAGGAGGTAGACGATGGTTGCAAAGATGGAACGAGAAACAATGCCGGATCTCGAATTGCTTGGGAGCCTGCAAGACGACACTTCGTCCGAGAACACCGACTCGCTGTGGCGGCAGTTGATGGTCTTCAAGGCGTTCTCGGAGAACGACCTGTCGGAGGCAAGATCGCGTCGTGCCGAAGCGGAGCAGACCCACAAAGTAGTTACGAACGAGACGGCTCAGGCGACCACTCAGGCTTACGAGGCCATGAAAGCCGACGCCGAGCAGCGACTGAAGGCGGCGGAAGAGATTCGTGCCGAGGCGGCCAGGGTGCTGGGGCAGGCTGAAGAACAGCGTGATCAAATAGTCGCCGAGGGCAGAGTAAAGGCCCAACAGATTCAAGACAATGCTCGCGCAGACGCCGAAAACGAGATCGCCGAGCTTCGTCAGCACGCCTTGAAAGAGATTAAGGCGACGCTGGCACGTGTTGACACGATTCGAGCGGCGACCGATGAGGAACTCGAAGCGCAAAGGATATTCACGAACATCGCTCGGTTGAAGGCCAACTCGCCGCTTAGCATGTTCCGACCCACGTACGAGTTGCCGGTCAACAGCGTGGTAGAGACCGAGGCGGTCCCGGAGCTCGTACCCGCCGCCGCATCGACTAACGGCCATGCCGCTAGTGCGGCTGTAGAGGAGACAAAGCCGACAGCGTCGAAATCTACGAGCACGCGGTCGAATAAGACTTCGTCGAAGTAGTAACACTCGATCGTTCGGCGTAACACGTCGGTAAGCTTTGCCCGACGACAATCGCCGACAAAGGTTGGGCGACAGATACAAAATAGTGGTTGGGAAACTCCCTGTCGGAGGGTTGGTCAGCGAGCCGCTCTCCGGCACCGGGAGTCGTAGACGAATTGGCCGGTTTGATAGGGGGAGAACGTCATGAACATGGTGGACATCGTAATCATCGGATTCATGCTTATCGTGGTGGTGGCCGGGTTCAAGTTCGGTATCCTGGCTCCGGTGTCCAAGATCGGCGGTCTGGTCATTGGCCTATTGCTGGCCGTGCAGTATCACGATCAATTGGCTTTTGCTCTGACCGAGCAGATAGATGGCGAGACGGCCCGGCGAGTGGCTGCTTTTGCGGCCATCGTTCTGGGCACTTTTATCGCCGCGAGAATCGTCGCGTCCTTCATGAAGAAAGTTCTATCGATCCTGATGCTGGGTTGGGCGGATGGTGTTGCTGGAGCAGCAGTGGGTTTTGCACTGGGAGCCGTAACTCTCGGCACGGTTCTTTACCTCCTTACCGGGATGGCTCCCGCGAACGTGCAGGCGATGGTCAATGAGTCTCAGTTGGCACCGTCCGTTTCCCAAGCATCCCTCGTTTCATCCTCGTCGCCGTGGTGCAGTCAGGCCGATGCCGATGCCGAGAGTTGCCTCACAGTCCAGTCGCTTGCAGCGGAGCTATTCGGCGACGATCTTGGCGACAAGATATCTGGCATGATCGGCTACGACGTTGATCAACTCACCGAAATCGTCGACGCCTCGCTCGAAGGCAAAACGAACGAACTTGTGGGTATCGTCAAAGAAAAAGCCAAGGATGCGCTAGCCGAGCAGGTCACGACCGACTAAGGCTAAAGCAGCGAAGGCCCGATAGCCGACTATCTCTTCCCTCATTGTGAGTAACCAAAACCCCTCGTCTACCGGTAGCGAGGGGTTCGTTGCGGCCGCCTGATAATTCTCGGCCAACAGTGTCATCGTCCCGTATTACGCTCTATTACTACATCATGACTACGGATGCGCTGGATTATACGTACGTAATACGTAGTAAGCGGCACTACTGTTTTTCTGGGTGCCTGCGCCTAGATTTTCGACCGCGTTGACCGTAAAGCTAATACCGTGTCACCTCTGTCAACGTAGGCGCACACCCAATTATGCGGGCCCGTCCCGACCTCTATCATATTCCCATACAACAGGTTGAATACCTTGCCGGGGTTCAACGAAAGAAGAGTGGCACGATGATGTACCTCAAGTCTTGCGCGCGTTGCGAAGGGGACCGTTCGTTGGAGCACGATTTCGACGGGTTTTATTTGCTCTGTCTGCAGTGCGGCAGCGTACAGTATCCCAGCATTCAGTCGAAGCCGACGTTCAAGCACAGCATCTTTACGCAGGCACGTTCTGACCAGGTTGTCGGTCCTTCTGCGGAGACCATCGTCGAACGGCTTCGGAAATCTGTCGCAATGCGGACTGCGTAACCTACCACGTTACTGGTTGGACTGACTTGCCTGCTCCTGCATCTCGTACAGCTTATTGATGGCTTCGAGCGGGGTCATGGATGAGACGTCGAGAGCCAGGAGTTCGTCGAGCAGCGGTGGAGTCGTCGTCAAAAGCGACAACTGCTGAGCCAACGGCTCCGATGCCTTGCCACGTCCAGTCCTAGACCGACCGTTGGGACCCGGCGATGCAGGTCCGCTCTCTAACTCCTTGAGCACCTCCCACGCACGGTTGACCACAGCACCGGGCATCCCCGCCAATCGCGCCACGTACACGCCGTAGCTCCTGTCTGCGCCTCCTGGCACGATTCGGTGCAGGAAGACCACTTCGCCGTCCTCCTCTGCCACCGCCACGTTGTAGTTCTTCACTCTTGGCAGCACTTCCGCCAACTGCGTCAACTCGTGATAGTGGGTTGCGAACAGCGTCTTGCAGCCAAGCCGAGGATGGTTGTGGATAAACTCGGCGACCGCGCGGGCGATTGCGAGGCCGTCGTAGGTACTAGTACCGCGCCCAATCTCGTCAAGAATAACAAGCGACCGCGACGTGGCGTGATTTAGAATCGACGCCGTCTCCAACATCTCGATCATGAATGTCGACTGGCCGGTCGAAAGATCGTCCTGGAGACCAACACGGGTGAAGATGCGGTCCACCACGCCAATGGTGGCGGAGGTCGCGGGCACGAAGCTGCCGATCTGGGCCAAGAGTGTGATGACTGCCACCTGTCGAATGAAGGTTGATTTACCCGCCATGTTGGGGCCAGTCAGCATGATAAGTTGCTCGTCCGATGTCGATAGATGCGTATCGTTGGGCACGAACTGGCCTGCTTCCAGCGTACGCTCCACCACGGGGTGTCTGCCCTGTTTGATGTTGATTGCGTCGCCCTTGTTCAGTTCCGGTCGGACGTACCCCTGCTGCGAGGCAACGTCGGCAAGGGACGCGAAGGCGTCGACTTGCGCGATGGCGTGGGCGGTCGACATAATCGGGCCGGAGGCGTCGGCGATCTGCTTGCAGACCTGCCGGTAGAGCCTCGTCTCCAACTCGACAATGCGCTCCTGGGCGTTAAGGATCAGCGACTCATACTCCTTCATCTCCGGAGTGATGAAGCGCTCTGCGTTCACCAGCGTCTGGCGGCGGATGTACTCCTCTGGCGCTTGCGTCACGCTGGCCCGGCTAATCTCGATGTAGTAGCCGAAGACCCTGTTGTAGCCGACCTTCAGCGACTTTATGCCAGTGCGCTCGCGCTCAGTTTTTTCCAGCGCAGCGATGTAGTCCTGCGCCTCTCGGGAGGAGTTCCGCAGCTTGTCGAGATCGTCGGAAAATCCTTCGTGAATGACACCGCCGTCGCCGACACTTAGCGGCGGGTCGTCGGCGATGGCACCACTGATGAGAGCAATGACCTCGGACGTGTCGCTCAGCCCGTCCACGAGCCACGAGACCTTCGGCGCGTCCTCGTCCTCGCCGAGAATCTCCCATATCTTTGGCGCGGCTTCGAGGCTGTGGCCGAGGCCGACCACGTCGCGTGGTGTGGCGGAGAAGCCTCGGACTTTGTTGATGAGCCGTTCCATGTCGGAGATTTTTTCGAGGACAGTGGTGACTCGGCCACGCCGGATTGTGCTGCGGTGGAACCACTCGACAGCGTCTTGCCGCTTTGTCAACTCGCTGACATCGAGTAGGGGTTGTCCCACCCAGCGGCGGAGTTGGCGCGCACCCATTGAGGTCTTCGTGCGGTCGAGCACCGACAGCAGCGCCGATTTGGCGTCGCCCCAACGTCCGCCCTCGAACAGTTCCAGATTGCGGCGGGTCTGCGGGTCGAGGACCATATATGACTCGGTCGAATACGTATATAGCGACGTTAGCTGGCCAAGCGCGGTCTTCTGGTGCTTTTCGAGATATTGAACGATGGCTCCAGCAGCCCGAATCGCCAGCGGCAGGTGCTCGCACCCGAACCCTTCCAGTGAAGTGACGGCAAAGTGGTCGTGTAGGGCCTCACGCGCCCAGTCGAGGTAGAACGTGTCGGGGTCGAGCAGAGTTGTCGATCTGTCTTCATTGCCGCCAGTTCGCGGTGAGCTTGTCGAAGCACGAAGCTCGTTATCGGGTACTAGCACTTCGGCAGCATCCAATCGCGCAAGCTCGACCGACAACTGGGAGGCGGGGAACTGGCTCGTGGCAAATTCGCTGGTGGTAATGTCCACGTACGCGAGACCGACCTGGTCACCGTCAACGATGGCGGCGGCGAGGTAGTTGTTGGCCTTCTGGTCGAGGATGGAGTCCTCGATAATGGTGCCCGGCGTGACAATTCGGACGACCTCGCGGTCGACGATGCCCTTCGATGCGGCAGGGTCGCTGGTCTGCTCGCAGATGGCGACGCGATAGCCCTTCTTGACGAGCTTCGCCAGGTATCCATCGAGGGCGTGGTAGGGAATGCCCGCGAGCGGTACCCGCACACCCTTGCCCATCTCGCGCGATGTGAGCGCGATTTCCAACTCACGCGAGATAACGCGCGCGTCGTTGTCGAACGTCTCATAAAAGTCACCCATGCGGAACAGCAGCACCTCGTCCTGGTGCTCCTTCTTGATGCGGAGATACTGTCGTCGCGCGGGAGTACTCAATTGTGTATTACGTATTGCGTAGGGAGTGGTCTCATTCTAGCGGAGGGAACGGTGCAGGACAATTGACCAGGCACGAGACACTGTGACACGATCCTGCTATGCCGAAGCGATACAGGCCGTCGGAGATAATCAGGGCTCTTGAGAGCGCCGGTTGGGGCGCCGTATCTCAGCGCGGATCACATGTTAAACTGGTTAAGGCGGGCGAGAGAAATCACGTTGTTATTTCCATGTCTAGCCGAGAAGTACCGCCTGGAACGTTCAAGGCGATCTTGAGACAAGCAACACTTTCAGTACGTGAATTCGAACAGCTAGTAGGGAGGTAAGTCGATGGCGACGAAACAATTCACGGTAATTCTGATCCCCGACGAAGATGGCTATCAGGTCTTCGTGCCGCATTTCCCGAGCTGCACGACTTGGGGCGAAACTCCCGAACAGGCCCTTGCGCACGCCAAGGAAGCGATGGAGCTGCTACTAGAAGAGCCTGGAGTCTTCGAAAAAGACGTGCTTGACCTGCCGAGTAAGTTTCACGTCACCGTCGGTGAGGTCGATGTGGAAGTTCCCGACGCGGTCTTAGTGGGCGCAGGTGCGGACACAAGCGAAACAGTAGCTGCTGGGCGCTAACTTCACTGCTTACTCGTCCTGTTTCCAGAAGCGCTCTTCTTCTACTCGAAAACCCTTTGAGCCAAACTGGTCCTTTACGTCTTCGATCATGTCCGGGTGGCCGCAGGCGTAGATGAGTGTGTCGTCGGGCTTCAGGCCGAACTTGTCGGCGGACTTCTGGACGATGGAGTTGACGCGACCCGTCTCGCCGGTCCAGGCGGCGTTGCGCTCCTCAGTCGGCCTGCTGATTGTCGAGACGAACGTGATCAAGTCTGAGTGTTCGTTCGCCAGTTGTTGCAGCTCATCGTCGTACGTTAACTCCTCGACGTAGCTGGCTCCTTCCAGCACGTAGAAGTGGTGGCCCGACTGTTCCTGGTAAAGGTACTCGCGCAGAATGCTGATGAAGGGGACGATGCCGGTTACGGTTGCGATCATGAGTTGGTTCGGCAGGGCTGGCTTGAAGGTGAAGATGCCCTTGGCACGAGGTCGGATGGTCATGATGTCTCCCTGGTGGAGGTCCCAGATCAGCGGCGTCAGGTTGCCGTCGGGCAGAGGCACGAGCTCGACAAACAGTTCGAGATTCTCCTCGTGTGGCGCGGAGACGATGGAGTAGGCCCGCTCGATTCCGCCGCTGCCGATCGTGCAATACTGCCCCGCCTTGAAGGTGAACCCCTCCGGCTTCTCGATCCACATCATCAGCAGGTCGTCAGTCACATCACGTCGTTCGATGATCTTCGTCTCGACGATCTTCGGCTTCGGGATGAACTTTTCTCGTGGTGCAGTGGTCATGATGTATTGGCCTCCTGCCTATTGTGATTGTTTGGCCCGACTGTTTCAAATCGTCGAGGCTCTCATCCGGCGTACTCTAGGGAGTCTCTCCCAACTCGCTTGCCAAGTCGTGATGCCCGTACGCTTCCTTTCGTACTCTCAGGTCAAAGTAAAGTAGGGTCAACGAGATGGTCAGTAACGGCGCAATCAGGGCGGACAGCAGCACGCCCAGAAGCGTTGCCAGCACGCTACTGATCGCTGCGGTGACCAGAATCACCCCGCCGCCGATTATTCCGAGTCCGATGAGCACCAGAATCACGCCAACCGTGATGCCGAATACTCGCCACCAATCACCTCGTACGGTCTGCCAGCTTAGTCTCAAGGCTTCGACGGGGCGTTGCTGCTCGATGATAACTGTATGAGTAACGAACAGCCAGTTTATGACAAGGAATGCCAGTAAAGGTAGCCCGATGATAAAGACGGATAGCAAGGTCGGAATGGTCAGCGCCAACAATAGAAGTAGCACCGCCCCGAAAAGCGGCAGGATACGAGCCCAAGCGTAGGCGTAGCTTTGCTGAACGTAGACAGGGCGTCCAAGGAAGTGTCTACAGACAGCGTATACCATAGCTCCGCTCGCGAGAACGCCGATTACCAAGGATGTGAAGGTCAGAGCGATACTCAGTTCGTTTAGTTCATTACCGTTCGCTAACGTCGCGAATTCGCCGATGAGAGTAGGCAGCTGAGGGATCAGTGCTATGACGAAGAAGGGTATGAAGTGTTCCATATAGACCGAGAACGATAGCCCAACGATGTCCATGAAGCCGCCTCGAGGCAGAGGCGGTGGTTGCGTACCCGATGGCGTCATGTATTCGGTGGGACGGTGATCGTGACCGTCGTTCAGTGCAGCTCCACACGAGGCACAATACTGCGCGCCCGGCTCATTCTGATGTCCGCAGCTTTGACACGAGCCGGGTTCAAGGGGACTGGAGTAAGATTCCTCGGCGTTATCATCTGCAAGCGAAGTGTTGCAAATGCGGCAGAAGCGGGCGTCGTCGCGGTTTTGGTACTTGCATTGAGGACAGATCATCGGGCGGACA
>Ga0209501_10000623_pt1 | contig 42535 bp, 39 predicted proteins | sample ArcticOcean_MG_C_4_FD_187434 | JGI IMG/M metagenome (GOLD analysis project Ga0209501, IMG submission 187434) | Marine microbial communities from western Arctic Ocean - ArcticOcean_MG_CB4_134 (SPAdes) (version 2) | ecosystem: Environmental > Aquatic > Marine > Oceanic | place: Arctic Ocean...
ACTTGAACTCCAGGAACATTAACCAATTGGTTAACAGGATCCTGAACATAAGGAGAGTTCTGAATATCTGCACTATTTATTATTGTAACAGAGGCAGGTGAATCTTGTACACTTTCTGGTCTACGTGAGGCAGAAACGACAATTTCATCTAACTTGGTTCCAGAGGTTAATGTTACATTAACTGATTGATCAGCATTAGAAATTTCGATGACTTGAGTTCCAAATCCAACAGAGCTAACCGTTATATTAAAAGGTAAAGCTTGATTAGTCGTAATTGTATAATTTCCATCAAAGTCTGAATTTACACCTTGAGTAGTTCCTTGAATTACTATGTTTACCCCAGGTATAGGGTCATTATTTTCATCCACTACTATCCCACTAACTGTAGTTTGAGCAATAGCTAAAGGCGCAATTAATGAAAATGTAAAGGCTAAAAAAGTCTTAATAAACGTTGTCTTCATGATTTTATTAAATTAATTTGTTTGTTTGTTTGTTGTTAAATACTAATAAATTAAAAAGATTGCACACAATATACAAAAATTAAAAAATCAAGTACTTGATTCTATTTCATTGCTATCATTTGGTTGACAAAAAATCGCGTATTTTTTTATTACTAGTTTTAATATGGGTTTTGACAAATCATGGCCCATAGTGTGAATATAGTATTTTTTAGCATTCAAATAAAATTTTAGATATTTTTTTGCACAGCTAATTGAAGTTAATGGATCCTCAACTCCATTAATAACAAGGGTTTGAGTTTTTATTTCGTTTAACCTCTCCAATCTTGAACCAGAGTTTCTTGTTGCTATTGTTATGTTGTTTTTAGACTTTTGGATTAAATCCTTTATGTATCTTAATTTCAAAATAAATGGTTTGAATCATTTTTTTCATCCATATGAATCCTTGCCATAATTGGGCTATTTGTATTCTAATTTTTACAGTTCTTTCTATTGATTTAGTTCCAAATAAAGACTATAAAATGATTTTTATAAATCTTCTTTTCATATCACTAGATGGCCCAAAGCCTAATTGTGGATCAAAATAATATGCTAAAGACATTATAGAAACAATACTTTTAACTGATTTAGGAAAATCAAGGTCAAAATTGTTGGGCTACCATTCCCCCCCCATAGAAGCACCTATAACATAAACACTACCAAGGCAATAACTGAAACTGCTCCAGCAAGAGATGGGTCTAATCCAAGAACCTGACTGAAATAAAAAAATAAAAAGAGTTGAAAAATAGCATCTTTAATCCCATGAGATGCAAAACCAAGACCGTAAAAAAGTTTTAATCTTTTAGATAGCTTCATAAGCTTTTGTTAGTTACATATATGGGGGGGGGGGAAGGTCAAATTATTTCTAAATATATGTTTAATATACAGTTTTTTTTAATATTTTAGTAGTTCATATACGATAATTATGCTCGAAGGATTAAATAAAACTAAAAAAAAAATTTTACTTACCTCTATTAACTTGTTTAATGAAAGAGGGCTGTTTAATATTCTGAATCAAGAAATTGCAGAAGCGTCAGGTATTAGTCTCAGTACTTTTAATTATCATTTTCCTACAAAAAAAGATTTAGTAGTATCTGTTTGTGGATACATGAGGCACATTTTAAACAAAAGAATAACTGAAAACAAGCTTCTTGTTAATGATTCAATTCCTTTAGAAGTAGCTAGAATTTATTTAAAATTCGAAAAGGAGTTTAAATTCTTTTATCTAGACACTCACAATATTCTAAAATCTTATGAAATTCTGGACAAAGAAATGGAGTTTCAAATCCATGAAGCAGTTCAGTTAATAAAGAATATGATCTATGTTGGGGTAGGAAAGGGTGATATGATTCATGGACCTGGAATAATTGAGAACACCTATGAAGAACTTTCCAATCAGATATGGATGACTTGTCACTTTTGGTATGCTCAATCACATTTTAAACATGAAAAACAAGACATAGTAAATAAAGGCATAAATGCTTGTTATGGTCTTTTAGCTCCATACTTAAGCCCTAAAGGGGTTAAAAGATACAACGCGTTTTTAAACGATTTAAATAAATAAAATTAATTATAAGAGAAGCAATTATTGTTTCAACCTCAAGAACACCAATAGGAAAAGCATATAGAGGAGCATATAATAATACAGCTCCTCAACTAGGTGGATTTGCAATTAAAAAAGATGTCTTAAAAGCTGGAATTAATCCTGTAAAAGTTGATGATGTCATAGTGGGATGTAGTATGCAACAAGGAACGACGGAATGGGAGCTGCTGGGCTTTTTGAAATAATATAATTATTAATTTGTAATATAGATCTATGAAAAATGTTATTTACATTGTGATTAGATCTATAATGCAATTTGGGTTTTATTTTTACTTCAAGAGAATTACAGTTTACGGCAAAGAAAAAATTCCCCAAGATGGCGGTGTAATATTATCCCCAAATCACCAAAATGGCGTTATTGATCCTTTTGTGGTTGGAGTAAAGTATGGAGGAATAATAACTTCTTTGACTCGTGCTGATGTTTTTGGTGGATTCTTACACTGGCTATTTACTGCAATGAAAATGATTCCTATCTATAGAATTAGAGATGGTTATACAAGTTTAAAAAATAATAATGCGATTTTTGAAAAATGTTATTCGCTTTTGGGAGAAGGACTACCCGTTCAAGTTTTTTCTGAAGGGAAACAACATGAAAATTATTTTTTGATTCCTATTTCAAAAGGAAGTAGTAGGCTAGCGATAACTGCTCAGAAAAAATATCCAAAACAAAACATATATATTATGCCGATAGGTATAAATTATAGCAATCGAAGAAACCCGTTGTCTTTTATTCATCTAGTTTATGGAGATCCGATACTTGTCAAAGATTATATAGATGAAAGCCTTTCTGAGGTAAAACAGATAAATAATATAAAAGACACTTTGTCAGAAAGAATGAAGTTATGTTTATGGTTGCCTAATAAAAGTGAGGAATATTCAAAGAAATGTTCCGTGATTAACAATTTAAAGGGAAATGAATCCTTTAAAGAAATAAGAGCTACGCTAAGCGAAGTAAAGGAATTTAAAAAATCAAGGCCGTTAAGATTGTCAGAAAAAATAATTGGAAGTATTGGTTATGTTTTAAATGCTCCTGTACTGTTAGTTACAAAATGGATTCTATCTAAATTTGAAGATATAGTTTATTATAGCACTGTTAAATTTTATTGTGGGCTATTTTTACTTCCATTATGGTGGATAATTATTCTATTTTCTAGTAATTTTATAGATCAATTATACTCAATAATAATTGTATTTACAGCTATTACAAGCTTATATATAAGACAAAACAATCAAAATATAATTTATAATAAGTAAAAACTATATAGTCTTATATATATAAAAATATTATCGATTATTAAACAGGTATATAGATATTATCTATTATTTATATATTTTTAATAATTAAAAACTATTAAACATAACAACTTTAGTCTTTGTAGATTTGCATAATGATTGATTTAATAATAATTGGAGCAGGACCAATAGGTCTAGCTTGCGGTATTTCGGCTCAAGAAAAAGGTCTAAATTATTCTATAATTGAAAAGGGGGCTTTGGTTAATTCATTGTTTAACTATCCTTTAAACATGTCCTTTTTTTCAACATCAGATCGACTTGAAATAGGAAATATTCCTTTTATTTCACAACAACCAAAACCAACAAGAGCTGAAGCTCTTGAATATTATAGAAGAGTTGCTTCAAGTAAAAAGTTAAAAATAAATTTGTACGAAGAAATTACAGCTGTTATTAAATCAAAAACAGGTTTTAATATTACAACAACAACAACAAAGTATTCAGCTAAAGCAGTAGTAATCGCTACTGGTTTTTATGACTTTCCTTATTTATTAAATATTCCTGGAGAAAATCTTTCAAAGGTAAAGCATTATTATTCTGAACCTCATCCATATTTTGGAATGAACCTAGCTATCATAGGATCAGCAAACTCAGCGGTAGATGCTGCACTAGAAACTTACAGAAAAGGGGCTAAAAGTGTTACTATGATCATTCGAGAAAAGGAAATAGGAGAAAATGTTAAATATTGGGCAAGGCCAGATATAATAAATAGAATTAAAGAAGGAAGCATTAAGGCGTATTTTGAGTCAAATGTTAAAAAAATAGCTGATGAGTCTATCTTAATTAGTTCTCCAAAAAAAGAATTTTCAATTAAAAATGACTTTGTTTTAGCAATGACAGGCTATCAGCCCAACTTTAAGCTACTAGAAGATTTGGGTGTTAGTTTTAAAAATGATGAATATAAAACTCCGGTATATAATGATAAAACCATGGAGTCAAATGTGCCAGGAGTTTATTTAGCCGGGGTAGTATGCGGAGGGCTGAAAACAAATAAATGGTTTATTGAAAACTCTAGAGAACATGCTCCAAAAATAATTCAAGACATATTTAAAGGCTAGACAAATTTTCTAATTGCCAAAATGCTTCCAAGATGAATACCGTCATGAAACAGAATAAATGTAAAAGCGGACTCAAAACTATCAATAAGCTGATTTGTTGTGGTGGTGAAAGAAGAATATTTTTTAAATATAGAATTCTTAATGTCCTTGTCTAAAGAATCCAGTGTTGAAAAGAGTAAAGTTTTAACATCATCTAAATCCTTAGTAGTAGCTGGTGTTTTTGGAAAAGTTCCTTTATCGTAATTACTTACCCATTTTTGATCAATATGAATATTATTACCTGACAGGAGATACATTAGTCTTTGCTGAACCACTAAACAATGAGCCACATTCCAAAAGATTGAATTATTAAATCCTTCAGGAACTTTATTTAACTGATTTAAAGTATAATGATTTAATATTTTATAGAAAATTTTTCTATTATGTTCTAAAATTGATCTTTGTGGTTCCATTATTTAAAATTGTCCTTAAATTTAAGGATTATCATTTTTCAAACAACCATTCAATAAATGAATATTTTAATAATCCCAGATTCTTTCAAAGGAAGTCTTTCTGCGTCTCAGGTTTCAGAGGCAATAAGTGATGGGGTAAAAAAGATTTTGCCTGATTCCATTTTAAAAAAAATTCCATTTTCTGATGGAGGTGAAGGAGCTATAGATTTTTTGAACTATATGGGGAATGGTGAAAGTGAAAATATATTTACTGAAAATTCAGTTGGATCAAAAATACAAGTTCCTATTTATTGGATAAAAAAAAATAAAATTGCTTGGATTGAATTATCTCAGGCGTCTGGGTTAAGTGCTTTAAATGATACTGACAAGAACCCTATGGTGACAAGTACTTTTGGGACAGGGGTTCTTATAAACCACGCACTAAATAAAGGGTGTGAAAAAATTTATGTTGGCCTTGGAGGAAGCTCAACTCATGATTTAGGAAGCGGAATATTTATGGCGCTCGGAGGCGAATTGTTAAATAAGGACTCCTTACCTATATTAAGAGGGGGTCAAGGGCTTTCAGGTTGTGAAAAAATTGTTTTTAACAGTCTGAATTGTAAAATTCAAAACTGTGAAATTATTCTAGCGGTTGATGTTAACAATCAATTGCTTGGGGTAAATGGTGCTGCAAAAATTTATTCTCGACAAAAAGGAGCTAGTCATAAGATGATTCAAAAACTTGAAAATGGATCAAAAAAATTCGCAAAATTAATTGAAGAAACAACAGGAAGAGATATTTTAAAAATTAAAGGAGGTGGAGCTGCTGGAGGAACTGCTGCTGGGCTTTATGGATTAATAAATGCTAAAATTAATAGTGGGTTTGACATTTTAAGTAATTTATTTGATCTGGAATCCTATATTGCTAGTGCTGATTTAATTATAAGCGGTGAAGGGCATTTAGATCATCAAAGTTGTTTTGGTAAATTGATTGGAAAAGTTGGAGTTTTATCAAAAAAAAACAAAAAGCCTTTAATATGTATTTCTGGAAAAGTTAGCCTAAATAGTAAAGAATATAAAGATATGGGGATAACTAAAGCTTGGCCTACTAAGCCAGTTAATTACACTCTCAAAAAAGCTATAGAAGAGGCATATAATTTAGTTACTGTGTCTACTGAAAAAGCAATTAAATCGTACATAAATTAAAGTCAATGTATATAGAAATACTTTTTATTATAATTACTGTTGTATGGATTATATTTGGAACTTCTTTTCTTAAATGGCATCCCTTTTTAGTGCTTTTTATAGGATCTTTATTATTGGGTGTCGCACTAAACATTAAACTAGCTAACATTTTATCTGGAATCTTTGTGGGGTTTACATCAACTACAAAAAATATAGGGTTACTCATTTTTTTTGGCACTCTAATAGGTGCTTCTCTTGAAAAAAGTGGAGCCACAACAGCTATCGCGATTGGAGTTTTAAAAAGGTTTTCAAAGCTTCCTTTAACTTATCTTGTTAGTTTAATTGGTTTTATTGTTTCAATTCCTGTTTTTTGTGATGCTGCTTTTGTAATTCTTTCAACTTTAAATAAAAAATTGTCTGAAATAAGTAAAAGCTCTAAAACCACATTAACAGTAGCTCTTTCAACCGGACTCTTTGCTCCTCATGTACTAGTTCCACCTACTCCTGGGCCATTAGCTGCAGCTGCAACTTTAGGTTTAAAAAATATTTTTATACTTTTTATTTGCGGAGGAGTTTTGGCTTTAATACTTGTTCTTGTAGGAGCTTTTTATTCACAAAATTTCATAAAAAAAAGCAATGTGCTTTCTAAAGAAAATCTAAACAAAATAATATCTCAATCTGATTCAGAAGGATTTTTAAGCTTCAAATTAGCAAGTTCTCCAATTTGGGTTCCCATTTTATTAATGTCCTTAAGACCCTTAATTGATTCAAATTTTGGATTTTTTACAACTCCAACATTTGCACTTTTTGTTGGAGTAATTATTTCATTTTATATTTCACTAAGGAAAATGAAGTTTAAATCTTTATTTATTCTATCCTTAAAACAAGCTGTTCCTATAATTGCAATAACTGGAATGGGTGGGGCATTAGGTAAAATAATTCAAAACATAAATATTATATCCTGGTTTGAAGAAATTAACCCCACTAGTTCACTAGGAATTATTATTCCATTTTTGATTTCAGCTACCCTAAAAACTGCTCAAGGATCATCTACTGTTGCAATTATAACTACCGCCTCAATTATTTCCCCTATGCTTACGGTTTTTGGTCTCGATAATGAAATTGGTAAAGTTGGTGCAATTTTAGCTATAGGTGTTGGGTCAATGACAGTTTCACATGCAAATGATTCCTATTTTTGGATAGTCTCTCAAATGGGTGGTTTAGATGTTAAAACTGCATATAAAACTCACACCTTTGCAACTTTAATTCAAGGGCTAACTGGTATTATTTTTCTATTGATTACTTTTAATTTACTGAAGCTATTTTAATTTTGGAAAAAATAGCTTATTAACAAAGCAACAACCGTGGAGTCAAAGATTATTGTCAACCACAATTCATGAAAGTTCAGGTATTGAGCGCCAAACAAAATAAACGCAATTTTACTCGAGATCACAATAACAATTGATAGCTTTTGATACTCTGGCTTGTAAGCTCCATAAATTAGTAATGCTCCATTAGGAAAATAAAACCCCAACTCCTTTCAACAACGTTAGCTAAGGGCTCGGTGGGGTACACCAAACATACTCATTAATGCTGTGTGAGGTGCGAAAACGGCAAATATCATAGAACAGGTGAAAATACCTGCAATAAGCATGAGCCATTTTATGTTTTTAATAATAAAGTTCATATTACTCCAGCGCGTATCATTCTCACTTAATAGTTGCCTAATTTAAATCTAATACTTCGTGTAATAAATTTCTAATTCAACTTTTTGTTCTTTTAAGCTCTCTTCAGGATGAGATCCAACTAATTTAACTCCAAAGGGGTTTAAAATACCTGTAGCTGGATATTTAATCTGTTGATCTTTTGAATTGATAGCCTTTTTAATTGATAAAGCAGAAATATTTGCCCCAGATATAAGTGCTAATGAAAAGTTTACAGAATCTTTTCTGATTATTTTATTAATATGGTCAGTAACTCTAAATTTATAACGCCACGGCTTGTTTTCAGAGTCATATTCTAACATTCCTCCAAAAACACTTTTACCTGCGTTAGTTGATAATGTGTTTATAGTGTTATCTATAAGAAAATCATTTATTGGTAACCCTGAGTCAAGGTCGTATAGATATAGCCTCTCAGGAAATATATTGTCCGGAGACTCTATAGATTGACTCGGATCAATATAAAAAACAAGATTAGCTTCATTAATTAACCAATCATTATTTCTCAATTGTAGCAACTCATCATTGCCGTTTAGGCTAGTTGAATCAAACAAATCTATCTTGGAATAAAACTGACCTCCTTGAATAATTAAATTCTTTTGAGGATTTCCTAAATCGCTTTGAGTAATAGCTTCTGAAATTATGGGGTCAAACCCGGATTTTTCCAATGAATTTATAATAACCCCTCCAAGAGTTATATCATAACTAGTTGATTTTTTAACTATTTCATCATCTTCTGTGTCTATGGTTGCATAACCTTCATAATAGTCGTAATCATAATTAATTTTAATTCCAGCAACATTAAAATTCAAGAGTAAATATAAATCGTCTGAAAAATTTTCAGTGCGAATTATAATTCCTTTAATATGGTTTTGAAAATTATCCAAATTTTTAAGTCTTGAACTACCCTCAGCATTTATAATGTTTTTTTGAAAAAAAGATGGTTCTAATTCTAGTCGAATCCTTGGTGAATATCGATACTGAACATCTGTTGAATCTTCAACTTCATCTGTTAAAGGATCATCATCAGTATAATTAAACCGTACTTCTTCATAATTGAGTTGAATTTCTTGATTAAATAATTCTGTTGAATAAAAACCCTGATCATAATAATTAGTGTTTGAAAAATACTGTTGAGTGGTTTCAAAATTATTGTAAGGATCTAATGATGATAAATAATATGTTAGCTCATTTACTTTCATTGTAAATTTGGCATTAGGATTACCATAAACAGAATCAATATCATATATTCTATTTTCCGCATCATAACTTGAACTATCAGTATCCTCATTATCTAAGATTCCATCATTGTCACTGTCGTTACTCAAAGGGTTTGTTCCAACAGCATTCTCGGAAAAATCTGATAACCCATCCCCATCAGTGTCACTTGATGAATCTAATGGATCTATGTCTAAGTTGTCAATTACACCATCATTATCATTATCGTTTTGGTTGCTATAAAATGGAATTTCTAAATAAACCGATGTGACAGTTTCGTTTTCAGGAATAATAGTCAAATCACTGGTTTCTGAACCTTCAACTTCTTGGCTGTATATTCCAAAAGTAGGATCTTCATTTATCACCAATTGTGATGTTATACTTCCTTTTGATTCTCCAAAGAAAGAATGATTAATTTTTCCTATTTGGCCTAGAGGTAGCCCATCTGTTTGAATGACTTTTAATTTTTCTTGGTAAGTAAAAACAGGTGCTGTATATAAATCTGTTTCAAAAGCCTGATCAATTAAAAGGTTAGTTCCAATGTTATGATATTCAGGATTACATGAAGTTAAATAAAATGAAATTCCCAATAAAAGAGCACTAAAAATTTTGAAACGCATTATTATTTGAAAATTAGCTAAGGTTTTTTGTATAAAAATCTATATAAGATTTTTCATTTTCATCATCTGTTTGGGACAAGTATGGTTTTTCGCTTTTTTTAATCTCTTCTATCAGCTCCTCTTCAATAGAATCACCATGTAAAACAAAACCATCAGCATGAGCTATACAAAGCTTTGTTAAATTAATATAATTAGATTCTGACAAATCAGATATTTCATTTTCTGGTATTCCATCAAATTCAACCTTTTGTTTGAATTTTTTTGATATAACTCCATCAAAATCTTTTGGATAAATGGAACTCACGATCTTACTATCTGAAAAAATTGCATCATCCTTAAAATATGTTTTTAAATACAAAGGGAAAAGTGATGTGAACCATCCTTGTAAGTGGATAATATCAGGAGACCAGTTAAGCTTCTTAACTGTTTCGATAACGCCTTTTGTAAAAAATATCATTCTCTCATCATTATCTGAAAAAAGCTTTCCTTTATTGTCTCTTAAAATAGCTCTTCTCTTAAAATAATCATCATTATCTATAAAATATACTTGCATTCGTTCTTTTGGAATCGTTGCAACTTTAATTACAAGAGGAGTGTCCATGTCATTTATAACTAAATTCATCCCAGACAATCTTATTACTTCATGTAGCTGATGACGTCTTTCGTTAATAAGACCATATCGAGGCATAAAGATTCTTATTTGACCTCCACTGTCATTTATACTCTTAGGAATTTTAAAAGAATTTATTGCTTGTTCTGTTTGTGGCAGATACGGCACAACTTCAGGTGAAATAATAAGAACTCGCTTGTCTTTCATAGAATAAAGTATATACCGATGGGCTATAAGTCTTGCAAAATTACAAAAATTCTAATGAATGAATTAAAATATTACTATTTTGCGACGTTAATATTTTCCTAAAATGATTATTTTCAATCAGTATTCTATTTTGAATACTCTTATAAATAAAAATCAAACTATTGGACTAGTCCCTACTATGGGATCTTTACACAAAGGGCATATGTCTTTAATAGAAAGAGCATTAAGTGAAAATGAACAAGTAATCGTTACTATTTTTGTAAATCCTACTCAATTTGAAGATCCTGATGATTTAAGAAAATATCCTGAAAACATGGATAATGATGTTAAAATGATTGGAAATATATCTCCAAAAGTGTTAATTTACGCTCCAGAATCTAATGACTTATATGATTCATCTATTGTTTCCTCTTCCTATGAATTTGGAAACATAGAAAATATTATGGAAGGAAAAATTAGAGCTGGACATTTTCAAGGGGTGGCAACTGTGGTAGAAAAATTATTAACTGTTTTTTTACCTACAAATGCTTATTTCGGAGAAAAAGATTTTCAACAGCTACAAATTATAAAATCTCTTGTACGTCAAAAAAAATTCTTTACAGCTATTATAGGATGTCCAATTTATAGAGATAATAATAGGCTTGCTTTAAGTTCAAGAAATAGCCTTTTAAGTAAAGATGAAAGAAAAAAAGCTTCTTTTATATTTGAACAATTAAAAATAGCTAAATCACTTTGGGGAGATGAAAGTGCAAAAACAATAATAAAAAGAATTGAAAATTCTTTTTTAATTAATCATCATTTTAAATTAGACTATTTTAACATTCGATTTGAAAGGAACTTATTAAATGCTGAGAAAAAATCTGAGAAAAAAGTTAGAGCATTTATCGCTGCAAAATTTGGAAAAATTAGACTTATCGATAACTTAGCACTTGATGAATTTTAAATCATTCCTGAAAATTATTATACCTCTTCTACTAGGTGCATTTTTTATTTATTTATCATTTAGTATAACAACTGAGGAGGATAGAAAAATGATAATTCAAGCAATTAAAAATGCTGATTTAAGATTTGTTGCCCTTGGTTTGTTTTTTGCTATTTTAAGTCATTTATCAAGAGCATATCGTTGGAAATTCTTGCTTTCACCAATGGGCTATAATCCCAGATTACTAAATACAGTTTTATGTGTTTTTATTGCTTATCTAGCAAATTTAGGTGTTCCTAGGTCTGGAGAAGTAATTAGAGCTAGTTTTTTATCAAATTATGAAAAAATTCCTTTTGAAAAGGCTTTTGGTTCAGTAGTGGTTGAGAGAGTTATTGATATGATAATACTGCTTTTATTAATTTTAATTGCTTTAGTTCTTCAGCATGAAACTATTTGGGCTTTTATGGTTGAAAAAGATGTTAATTTTTCACAATTAGCTTTATTTGGAATCTCTGTTATTATTATTGTTTTCCTGTTAATGTATTCAATCAAAAGCTCAAAAAGTCAATTATTAATTAAAATTAAATCTGCTATTAATGGTTTTTGGGAGGGATTGAGTTCGATAAAAACAATGGAAAAAAAATTGCCTTTTATTTTTCATACATTTTTTATTTGGATAATGTATTTATCAATGTTTTATGTTATTAAATGGACTATTCCAGGCACTTTTGGGCTTACGATTGAAATGATAATTCCTTCTTTTGTAATTGGTGGTTTATCAATAGCAACTACAAATGGTGGGGTTGGAATATATCCTCTAAGTGTAGCGCTAGTTTTAGTAACATTTGGGGTTAGTAAAGAGGTAGGTTTAGCATTTGGTTGGATAATGTGGAGTTCTCAAACTATTTTAATTATAATTTGTGGAGTATTTGCGTTTATTGCTCTTCCATTCGTTAACCGAAAGCGTTATCTTTAAATATTATGGGTGCTAAAACTTCTTTTTTTTGTAAAACTTGCGGAACTCAACATTCAAAATGGCAAGGTCAATGTAATTCTTGTAAAGAATGGAATACATTAGTTGAAGAAATGATTGAAAAGAAAAAAGAGAAAAATTGGAATCTGAAATCAAGCCATACAAAAACAAATAAATCTATTCAATTACAAAAAATTAATGTTGATAATGAATCTAGAATATTAACTTCTGATGAAGAGCTTAATCGAGTTTTAGGAGGTGGAATAGTAGCGGGTTCTTTGATATTACTTGGAGGAGAGCCTGGAGTAGGAAAATCAACTCTTCTTCTTCAAATAGCTATAAACTTAAAACTTAAAACACTTTATGTTTCTGGAGAGGAAAGTCAAAAGCAAATTAAACTCAGAGCCACTAGAATGGGTCTTAGTAATGAAAACAGTTATGTTTTAAGTGAAACACAAATTAAAAATGTTTTTCATGAAATAAGTAATTTAAATCCTGAATTGGTAATTATTGATTCAATTCAAACATTACAAAGTGATCTTATTGATAGTGCTGCTGGAAGTATTTCCCAAATAAAACAAACAACTGCTGAGCTTATTCAGTTTGCAAAAGAAAGCAATACTCCCGTCATTTTAGTTGGCCATATAACTAAAGATGGTCAAATTGCAGGTCCTAAAATTTTGGAACACATGGTTGATACAGTTTTAAATTTTGAAGGAGATAGGAACCATGTTTACAGAATATTGCGTGCTCAAAAAAATAGATTTGGAGCGACTGATGAAATAGGTATATATGAAATGATTTCTAAGGGAATATATCCTGTTTCTAATCCAAGTGAGTTGCTTATTAATCAAAACGAAACTGGTTTGAGCGGTCAAGCTATTGGAGTAACTGTTGAAGGCGTAAGACCTCTTTTACTTGAGGTACAAGCTCTTGTTAGTTCTGCAGTTTATGGGACTCCCCAAAGAAGTAGTACTGGATTTAATGCAAAACGTTTAAATATGCTTTTAGCAGTTCTAGAAAAAAGAGCTGGATTTACTTTAGGAGCAAAAGATGTGTTTATAAATTTTACAGGTGGAATCTCTGTTGATGATCCTGCGCTGGATCTAGCTGTTGTAGCCTCTATCCTTTCTAGTTACTATGAAGTGTCAATTAAGAAAAATATCTGTTTTGCAGCAGAAATAGGTCTTTCAGGAGAACTTAAACCAGTGTCTAAAATAAATCTTCGAATAAAAGAAGCAGCCAAATTAGGCTTCAAATCTATTTTAATATCTAAATTCAATAAAATTGATCTTAACGTTGTTAAGGTTGACATAAAATACATTGAAAAAATTGAAGATATAATATCAATCCTTTTCAAATAAAGATTAAAAATCATGTTTCAAATGCAGATAAAAACATAAATTTAAAAGTCAAATAGGAAAAATGGAAAAAATTATTAAACAGTTTTTAAACGAAGTGAATGAAAGGAATAAAAATGAACCTGAATTTATGCAGGCGGTCACAGAAGTTGCTGAAACTGTTATCCCTTATATCGTAACAAAAGATATTTATTACGGACAAAACGTATTATTAAGAATGGTCGAGCCTGAAAGAGTAGTATCTTTTAGAGTAGCTTGGATTGATGATAATGAAGAAATACAGGTTAATAGAGGTTACCGTGTTCAAATGAATTCAGCTATTGGTCCATACAAAGGAGGCTTAAGGTTCCATCCCAGTGTAAACTTAAGCATTCTAAAGTTTTTAGCCTTTGAGCAGATTTTCAAAAACAGTCTTACTACTTTGCCAATGGGAGGAGGGAAAGGAGGAGCAGATTTCAATCCTAAAGGAAAATCAGATACTGAGGTTATGAGATTCTGCCAAAGCTTTATGTCTGAATTGTTTAGACACATAGGGCCAAATAACGATGTTCCCGCTGGTGATATTGGAGTTGGAGGTCGTGAAATAGGTTATCTCTTTGGGCAATACAAAAGATTAAGAAATGAATTTTCTGGGGTTTTAACTGGTAAAGGAGTATCATGGGGAGGGTCGTTAATAAGGCCTGAAGCTACTGGATATGGAGTGGTTTATTTTACTAATCAAATGTTAAATCATATTAGTGAATCTATTAAGGGAAAATCCGTTGTAATTTCAGGATCAGGAAATGTTGCGCAATATGCAGCAGAAAAATGTATCCAGTTGGGTGCAACTGTTCATACTCTTTCTGATTCTTCAGGATATATTTACGATAAAGATGGTATTGATTCAGAAAAATTAGCTTATGTGATGCATATAAAAAACACAAAGAGAAAAAGAATTAGTGAGTACGTCAAAAAATATCCAAAAGCCAGTTTTCATTCAAAAGAAAAACCATGGAAAATCAAATGCTCCATTGCTCTTCCTTGTGCTACCCAAAATGAATTAAACATAAAAGATGCTAAATTGTTAAAAGAGAATAATTGCATTTGTGTTTGCGAAGGAGCGAACATGCCCACTACTCCCGAAGCAATTCACTTTTTTAAAGAAAATAATATTTTATTTGCACCAGGTAAAGCATCAAATGCAGGAGGAGTTGCAGTTTCTGGGCTTGAAATGGCTCAGAATTCTTTACGTTATAATTGGACAAGAGATGAAGTAGACTCTAGATTAAAAAGCATAATGGTAGATATACACAGCTCTTGTCTTGAATATGGAGCAGAAAATAACAAGACTGATTATGTTAAAGGGGCAAATATTGCGGGGTTTGTAAAAGTGGCAGATGCAATGTTAGCTCAAGGGGTAGTGTAATTTTTTTATTTTGATAGAAACACCTGCAATAGTTATATGGACCTTAAAGTATGGTGATTCTAGTCTAATTGCAAATTGTTATACCAAAAGCCATGGCCTTAAAGGATATATGTTAAATGGAGTCTTAAAATCAAAAAAAAGAGGCATTAACAAAGCTCTATTTCAGCCTTTTAACCTAATTAGCATCATATCAGATCATAGAAAAAAAGCAAGTTTAAATTACATAAAAGAGGCAAGAATAAATAAGCCTATAAGCTCTATTCATAATTCCATTTTAAAAACTACTATTACTCTTTTTCTTTCTGAAGTATTAAAAAGTGTCCTTCAAGAAGAAGGAGGTAAAAATGAAAACTTGTATGATTTCCTTGAAACAATGACTATTTGGTTAGATAATAATGCTAATCCCAATTTTCACATAAAATTTTTAATTGAACTTACAAGGTATATGGGGTTTTATCCAAACTCTTCTAATATGAATTATGAATGTTTTGACTTGTCAACAGGTTGTTTCACAAATAATGATAATTCAAAAAACATAATTTTAGGTAAAAATTTGAAAAGTTTCAAAGAAATTTTAGGCATGAATTTTGATGAAATTGAAATGTTAAAGTGGAATAACAGTGTTCGCAATAGTTTATTAAATGAAATCATTCGCTATTATAGTTTACATTTACAACGTTTTAAAACACCCCAATCTTTATCTATTCTACATGAGATTTTTAAGTAAAAAAAAACTAATTATTTTATTATTCTTTTTTACTTGTAGATTTTTATCTCACGCACAAACAATTTATGTTGAAGATTCAAATTCAGGCGAACCATTAGAAAATGTAGCTATTTTTTCAATTGATAAAACTCAAAACACTTTTACAGACTATAAGGGCGAAGCAAATGTTGATGAATTCAATTTATCTAATCCATTAGTTTTTCAAATAAATGGATATAACACTTTAACTTTAACTTTAAATAACACTAAGAAGTCTTTTATTATTCAATTAGAACCAAAGGTGCAAAATCTAGAAGGTGTAATTCTTTCAGTAGCCAGATCCATGTCTAAAAAAAATAAAATTGCTGAAAAGGTCACTGTTATTAATTCTAAAAGAATTAATAACAGTATTATCCAAACAGGTGCTGAAATTTTAAAATTAAGTCCTGGTGTTCGAATGCAGAATTCACAAGGCGGTGGCGGAAGTCCCGTATTAAGAGGTCTTGAAGCTAACAGAGTTTTATTAGTTATTGATGGTGTAAGAATGAATAATGCAATATATCGTTCTGGACATTTGCAAAATGCCATCACGATATCTCCTCATAATCTTGAGCGAGTTGAGGTTATTTTTGGTCCTTCCTCAGTTGGTTATGGTTCTGATGCTCTAGGTGGTGTTATTCATTATTACACAAAAACTCCAGATATTAATAGTGATATTAAAAACAAGAATGAATTTCACTCAGATTTTAATTCTGGTAATTTATCAAGCGTAAATAATATTACATCTAATTGGAGTTTTAAAAAATGGGGAAGTATAACTAGTATTAGTTTTTCTAATTTTGGAGATATTCGGATGGGTCGAAAAAACTCACATGGATACAATAATTGGGGGTTAACGGAATTTTTCTCTGAAAACACAAACTCATTTTATAAAGCTACCCCAACACTAAATCCTAATCCATTAATTCAAAAGAATACTGGATACAATCAGTTTGACTTATTTCAAAAATTTCGTTTCAAATTATTTAGTCAAAATTATTTATCTCTAAACCTACAATTATCTAATTCCTCTAATATTGATCGATATGATAAATTAAGTGAAATAAAAGATGGCCGTTTACGATATGCTGAGTGGTATTATGGTCCTCAAAAACGATTTTTGTTTTCTCCTAAGTTTGAGTTTTTTAAAGGAAGTCCACTGCTAAGAAAAGGGGCTCTGACATTTGCATATCAAAATATTAAAGAGTCTCGAATAGATAGAAAATTTGATAGCTTTAATAGAGGTTATCAATTTGAGGAAGTTTCAGTTTTAAGTTTTAATGCTGACTTTACTGCAAAACCATATGATAATATAAATGCTTCATATGGTATAGAGATTTTAAATAATAGAATAACCTCTAATGCATTTACAAAATCTTTGAGTGTTTCAAATAATGAAATAACCGCAGTTGGTATCCCCTTGACAATTCCAACGAGATATCCAAGTGGTGGGAGCTTCTATGACAGCGCTGCTATTTATATTAATTTTATCTGGGAATTAAATGATTTTTTAACATTAAATGGAGGATCCAGACTTACCTATACAGATCTAGGTGGTTCGTGGAAAGAGGAAGCTCTTGTTAATTCATTATTATCTGACGTCTCGCTTAACAATTGGGCTCTTACAAATACCTTTGCAATGATCTACAGTCCAACAAATAAAGTACAATTAAACGTATTGCTTTCAAGTGGCTTTAGAAATCCAAATATTGATGATATTGGAAAAATACGAGAAAGCGCTGGCACGCTTATAGTTCCAAATCCATTTCTTAAGCCTGAATATGCATACAACCTAGATATTGGATTATCTTTTGAATCTGAAAATGGTTTTAACAGCTTTTCCGTTAGAAGTTTTGGCTCATTAATCTCAAGACATATTGTACGTTCTGACTATATAATTTATGGCGATGAAAGTACAAATGATCCAAACACAATAATTTATGACACAGAAGAGCTTCCAACTTTAGCCAACAAAAACCTGGGCAATAGATTTATTTACGGGGGTTCATTTGAAAGTTTTTTCAGATTTAGTAATAAAATTTATACACGGGCAAATATTACATACACTCGCGGAAATAAAAGTTTTAAAAATGGTCCTATGCCATCAATCCCGCCATTATTTGGGCAATACGGGGTTTATTATTCTGGATCTAAAATTGATGCTCAAATAGAGTGGAATTTCAGTAATGCTAAAAACCCCAACGATTACAGCTATGGAGGTGAGGATGGTTTGGATGAAACTCCTTTAATTAATGAAACTCAATATGCTGGAACTCCAGCCTGGGAAACCTTTTCAATATCAGCAAATTATGAGTATAATAAAAGAATAACATTTAAAGGTGGGCTACATAATATATTTGATACGCATTACAGAACCTTTGCCTCTGGAATTTCTCAGCCAGGAAGAAGCCTTCAGCTTGGAATTAGTGTAGACTTTTAAGTTGCTTTTTATATTTTGTTTAAGTATTTATATTTTATAAATTGATTACTTTCGCTACTTCAGCAAATTAAAGTTTTGATGGCCTTTAAAGAATACAAAAAGTTGGACCTTCCCTCAATTTCTCAAGAAGTTTTAAATTTCTGGGAAAAGGAATCTGTTTTTAATAAGAGCATCGTCATTAGAAAAGAAAATAAGCCTTTTGTTTTTTATGAGGGGCCTCCTTCAGCTAATGGAGTTCCAGGAATTCACCATGTAATGGCAAGAACTATTAAAGATGTTTTTTGTCGATTCAAAACTCAAAAAAGTTTTTTAGTAGAGAGAAAGGCTGGATGGGATACCCATGGACTTCCCGTTGAATTGGGAGTAGAAAAAGAATTAGGAATTACTAAAGATGCAATTGGAAAAACAATAAGTGTAGAAGATTATAATAATGCCTGTAAAAAAGCTGTTATGCGCTATACAGATTTGTGGAATCAACTTACAAAAAAAATGGGGTATTGGGTTGATATGAATGACCCGTATATAACTTTTGACCCAAAATACATGGAAAGTGTTTGGTGGTTAATAAAGCAAATTTATGATAAGGGATTATTATATAAGGGCTATAGTATTCAACCTTATTCACCAAAAGCTGGGACTGGAATTAGTTCCCATGAATTAAATCAGCCAGGAACATATCGGGATGTAACTGACACTTCTGTGACTGCGATGTTTAAAACCATAAAATCAAGTCTTTCTATGTCTTTGAGAGGTGATGAGAGTCTTTATATCTTAGCTTGGACAACAACCCCATGGACCCTTCCTTCTAATACAGCTTTAACTATTGGTTCTAAAATAGAATATGTTATAATTAAAACATTTAATCAATATACTTTTTTACCAATTAGAGTGTTAATTGCAAAGCTGCTTATAGAAGAACAATTTGGTAATAAGTATCAGGTTATTAACGATGTTTCTAAGCTTAAAGAGTATAATTCAAAAGATAAAAAAATTCCTTATTGGATTGAAAACAATTGTCTTGGAAAGGACCTAGTAGGTATTAAGTATGAGCAACTTTGGAGCTCATCTCCTCTCCCTTTAAATAATCCAGAAAACGCATTTCGTGTGATTGAAGGAGATTTTGTTACTACAGATGAAGGCACCGGAATTGTACACACCGCTCCAACATTTGGAGCAGATGACGCAAAAGTTGCTAAAGAATCTATCCCTGAGGTGCCTGCTTTACTTGTCCTTGATGAAAACAACACTCCTGTTCCTCTAGTAGATTTAGAAGGAAAATTCAGAAAGGAGCTTGGCTCACTAGCTGGGAAATATGTTAAAAATGAATATTATTCTGATAATAATATTCCTGAATACTCTGTCGATATAGAAATAGCTATCCATCTCAAAAAAGAAAATCTAGCTTTCAAAGTTGAAAAATATAAACACTCATATCCAAATTGCTGGAGAACAGATAAACCTATATTATATTATCCTCTTGATTCATGGTTCATTAAGGTGGATGATGATGTGCGTGATCAAATGGTAGCTCTAAATAAAACCATAAACTGGAAGCCGAAATCAACAGGGGAAGGACGTTTTGGAAATTGGCTGGCAAATGCAAATGACTGGAACCTTTCACGTTCTCGTTTTTGGGGAATTCCTTTGCCTGTATGGTGCTCTGAAGATAAATCTGAAATTAAAGTAATTGGCTCTGTTGAGGAGCTAATCGATGAGATAAATAGGTCTATACATTTTGGGTTTGCCAAAAATAATCCTTTTGAAGGTTTTGTTAAAGGAGACATGTCTAAAGAGAATTACAAAAAAATTGATCTACATAAAAATATAGTTGATTCAATAGTATTAACTAGTAAAGATGGAGCTGCACCATTATTTCGTGAAAATGATTTAATTGACGTATGGTTTGATTCAGGTTCAATGCCATATGCTCAATGGCACTATCCTTTTGAAAACAAAGAAAAAATTGATAAAGCAGAAGCGTTTCCTGCTGATTTTATTGCTGAAGGAGTAGATCAAACAAGAGGATGGTTTTATACTCTTCACGCTATTGGGGCATTAGTTTTTAATAAGATTGCATATAAAAATGTCATTTCAAATGGTTTAGTTTTAGATAAAGAAGGTCAAAAAATGTCTAAAAAGCTTGGGAATGGTATAAACCCATTTGATACTTTGGATAATTATGGTCCAGACGCAACTAGATGGTATATGATGGCAAATGCAAATCCCTGGGATAATCTAAAATTCAATCTAGATGGCATATTAGAAGTTCAACGTAAATTTTTTGGAACATTATACAATACTTATTCTTTTTTTAGCTTGTATGCCAATATTGATGGATTCCTTCCGAATGAAAAAATAATTACAACTGATGAAAGAGATGAGCTTGACAATTGGATTTTATCTGAATTAAACAGTTTAATTTTAGATGTTGAAATCTATTACGAAAAGTATGAGCCAACAAAAGTTTGTAGATCTATTTCAGAGTTCGTTCAAGAAAAATTAAGTAATTGGTATGTGCGTTTAAGTAGAAGAAGGTTTTGGAAAGGGTCATACGGTTTAGATAAAATAGCGGCCTATCAAACTCTTTACGAATGTTTAATAACTATATCAAAACTTGCAGCGCCAATAGCTCCATTTTATATGGATCATCTGTTTCGGGATTTAACTAAGATTACAGGTGAATTAAACCCAATCTCAGTTCATTTGTCAGATTTTCCATCCGCTGATAAGTCTATGATTAATGAAATTCTCCAAGACAGAATCAATAAAGCTAGAATTATTACATCTCTGGCTTTGTCCCTTAGAAAAAAAGAACAAATTAAAGTAAGACAGCCGCTTCAAAGAATAATGATACCTGTTAATTCTAAAAAAGAACGTCAAGATATCTATACAATTGAAAATCAATTAAAATCAGAAATTAATATAAAAGAAATAGAACTTATTGATGATAGTAGTGGAATACTTGTAAAGGAAATAAAACCAAATTTCAAATTATTAGGGCCTCGTTTTGGAAAAGACATTAAGATAATTGGATCATTAATTAGTCAAATGAATGCTGATAAAATTTTAGAATTAGAGCAAAATGGAGAAATTCAGTTAAAGATTAATAAAAAAAATATTATATTAGCTTTAAGTGATGTAGAGATCAGCTCTAAAGACATTGAAGGCTGGTTAGTTGCTCATGGTAGTGGAATTACAGTAGCTCTTGACATCAAACTTAATGATAAGTTAATTAATGAAGGGGTTGCAAGAGAATTTATAAATAGAGTTCAAAATCATCGCAAAAATCTAGGGTTAGATGTAACTGATGTAATTGAAATATTTATCACAAATGATTCCATTTTAAATAGGGCAGTTTCATCTTTTAAAAAACATATACAAGATGAAACACTTGCCGATTCAATAAATATAGTTGACAAAGTTCAAGGTGGCATAAAATTAGTTTTTGATAAAATCAATATTTCTCTTTTAATTAAAAAATCAAATTAATGCAAACTACTAACCGATACTCCGATATAGATTTAGAAAAATTTAAAAAATTAATTGAAGGAAAAATCATTAAAGCTAATGCGTATTTAGATATGCTTAAAAGTTCATATATGAATGATGGCAATAATGGCACTGAAGATACATCTCCAACTTTTAAGGCTTTTGAGGAGGGATCTGAAACTATGTCTAAAGAAGCAAACTCTCAACTTGCTTTGAGACAAGAAAAATTTATTCGAGATTTAAATAATGCATTAGTAAGAATAAAGAATAAGACTTACGGAGTTTGCCGTATAACAGGAAGGCTAATTAATAAAAAACGCTTAACTCTAGTTCCCCACGCGACCTTAAGTATTGAAGCTAAAAACATGCAAAAATAAAATATTTATACCTGCTCATATTGTGTTTTCCGTTTATTATCTATGGACAAAATAAGTTTAATAAACAGTTTGATTCAAAAAACATTTCTGTCCTTGATTTAACTCTTCCATGGATAAGTTCTGTTAATATAACAAATAGTATGACTGAGTTTATTGAAGTTGATTACACAAGTAGAGGGGAATATAAAAATTTTACGTTTTTATCATCAAAGCTCAAGGGAGATAGTCTTTTTATTGAAGAAAAACTAGTTCATAATTCAATAAATTTTAATGACAAATTAAGTGTCCATAAAAATCATTCTACAAGTTTAAACATTTCTCTTCCAGAAAAACTAATACTTCAATTATATGTTGAGAATGCTTCAACAAATATTTATGGAAAGGTCTATAGTATAATTATTTCTCAACCAAGAGGTGAAATATATCTTAGTGAATGGAATAGCCCAGGACTAATAAAAACCATTTCTGCTGATATAATTTTTAATAATCCTAATATTAAAATTTTATCTAATTCAAAAAATAAATTAAATTGTGGAGAATCTGATTCACATGATTTTTTGGAGATCAAATCAGTATCTGGGAAAATAAATTGTATTACATTTTAAATTTATACTTTTGAAAGCGAAATGAAAAATAGTTTTGTTAAAAACATAACGCCTTTGCACGGAATTATAATAATTCTAATAATTCTAGCAATAGATCAGTTTTCAAAATTTTATATAAAACTCAATTACCCCATAACTATTTATAGTAATGAGGCTATAGTTGATTGGAACTTTTTTAAAATACTGTTTGTAGAAAATAAAGGAATGGCAATGGGAGCCAAACTAAACGATATTATCCCTTTTTTGCCAGAAAACACCTCCAAATTACTACTTACGTTTTTTAGGCTAATAGCAATTGGAGGAATTGGTTATTGGCTTCGAAATGTATATAAAAAAGAAAGTTCTACTTATTTAAGATGGTCTTTATGTTTAATCTTTGCAGGTGCTTTAGGGAATATTATTGATTCCGTATTTTATGGTTTAATCTTTAGTCAGAGCTATGGACAAGTAGCAACTTTTCTTCCGATTGAAGGATATGCTCCAATATTTTTTGGCAATGTTGTAGATATGATTCAATTTCCATTAGTAGAATGGACTTGGCCAAAATGGATTCCTATAATTGGTGGAGAAGATTACTTATTTTTTCAATATATTTTTAATGTGGCTGATACTTCGATTTCGACAGGGCTTGCAATTTTAATTTTCTTCAATAAAAAAATTTTTAATCAAAACGAAAAAATAGAATCTGGAGTTACGGCATAATCTAATTTTATGTCAAATTCTGAAATATCCTGCATTAAATTTATTGGCTTAAAAAATGATAGACCAACTTTGACTGTATCTTTATTACATTCTTTTAAAAATCTATCATAGTAACCCCCACCATATCCAACTCTATTTCCTTTTAAATCAAAAATATATAAAGGAATAAAAACCACATCAATTATTTTAGGAGAAATAATAATTCCATTTTGAGGTTCTGGAATTCCGAATGAGTTGTTTTTCAATATTGTTTGATCAGTCAATAAAAGATGCTCTAACATGTTTAATTCGGTAATTCTTGGAATAATTGCTTGCTTGTCTTTAGCCATTATGACAGAAAGAAGTGGAGATGTGTCTATCTCTTTTTTAATTAAAATACTCAAAAAAATATGAAAATTCTCCATATGCCAAATTGGAATTTTTAAGCATTTATTGGACAATGAAATACTAAGCTTATGTATTTCATTAATAGACAGCTTATCTCTTTTGTTTTGATATAGCTTTCGTATTTGTTTTTTAGTTTTCATAATAAGTTAACAGTATAAATTTACGTGTTTATTGAATTACAAATAATAACTTTAGAAAAGAATTAATTTTACGTGATGGGGATTACTAATCTTGAATTACAAATAAAAACTTTGCCAGAGAGCCCGGGAATATATAAATTCTTTAACAATGAAAATAAAATTATTTATATAGGAAAAGCTATAAACCTAAAAAAAAGAGTAGCATCTTATTTTAACAATAATCATATTCATTTTAGAACAAAACTTCTTGTAAAACAGATTGAAAAAGTTGAAAATATTGTTGTTGAAACAGAAATGGATGCCTTGTTATTAGAAAACACTTTAATTAAAAAGTTTAAACCTAAATACAATGTTCTTTTAAAAGACGACAAAACATATCCCTGGATATGCATTCAAAGAGAACCAAATCCAAAAATATTTTATACTAGAAAGGTTGAAAAAAATAAAGGTCAGTATTTCGGACCATTTACAAATGTGAAAAGTGTTAAGTTTTTAATTAAGCTAATTAAAGATGTTTATCCTTTTTTAAACCACGAACTAATTCACTTGTTGAATAAAGAAAATGAAAAAATTAGCTCCAATGAAATTGATAAACATTTATTAGATATAAAATTAATTATCAAAGGTAATTTTAAAGCATCTATTGATCGTTTTAAAAATGAAATGGAGAAACTTTCAGTTTTAACCAAATTTGAAAAAGCTCAAAAAATTAAAGAAAAACTTGAAATTTTATATAACTATCAAGTCAAATCAACAATTGTAAATCCAAAAATATCAGAAGTTGATGTTTTTTCAATATCCTCTGATGATAGTTTTGCCTATGTAAACTTTATGCAGATTTCACTTGGAGCCATAATTAGCTCTTATACGATTGAAATTAAAAAAAGCTTAAACGAATCTGATAATGAAATTTTAAAAATTTTATTAGTAGAATTACGACAGCGATTTAAATCATATTCTAATCAAGTTATATTACCGTTTAAACTTAATTTAGGTTCTAAAATAAAATGTATCGTGCCTAAAGTTGGAGACAAAAAAAAGCTTCTAGAGCTGTCTCTTAAAAATGCGAAATCATTCCGAATGGAAAAGTTTAAGCAAATTAAAATTTTAGATTCTGAACGACATATTAATAGAATAATTTCACAAATGAAGTCAGATTTAAGACTAAAAGAAAGTCCTGCTCATATAGAATGCTTTGATAATTCTAACCTACAAGGCACTAATCCTGTTGCTTCATGTGTTGTTTTTAAAAACTGCAAACCTTCCAAGAAAGAATATAGACATTATAACATTAAAACTGTTTCTGGGCCTGATGATTTTGCTTCTATGAAAGAAGTTGTCTACAGGAGATATAAACGCCAGAAAGAAGAGAAGGCTTCGTTGCCTCAATTAATAATTGTAGATGGGGGGAAAGGTCAGCTGTCTTCTGCAATCAAAAGTCTTGATAGGTTAAATTTAAGAGGTAAGATTGCGATTATTGGTATTGCTAAAGGATTAGAAGAAATTTTTTTTTCTGGTGACCCGATACCTCTTTATTTAGATAAAAAATCAGAGACTTTAAAAATTATTCAGCAGTTAAGAAATGAAGCCCACAGATTTGGAATAAAACTTCACAGAAATAAAAGAAGTAAAAAAGCTCTAAGTTCATCTCTAGATAATATTAAAGGCGTTGGGCCTAAAACTCAGATAAAACTTATTAAAACTTTTAAGTCTTTCAAGAATATAAAAACGGCATCAAAAAACGAGCTTATTGATGTTATAGGAGATTCAAAAGCTAAAAACCTATATGAAAATTTACATTCAGTCGACAGAAAATAATATAATTTAATATTATGTCTTTATTTTTACAGTCATCCTTAAAAAGGAAAATTTTAAATTTTATTTATTTGGTCCTTAAAAGAGTTTTTATATTTTTTATATTTTTTAATTTTTTTGCAAGTTCTTCCAAAATTATTGCCCAGGAGAATGAAGCGATGAAAAAAGTTACTGATTTCTCTGCGTTTAAAACTGGTGAATGGCTTCAGTATAGAATTCATTATGGGATTTTTAATGCTAGTTATGCAACTCTATCTCTTAAACAAGAAAAATTCAAGGGAATTAATGTGCTACATGCAAAAGCATATGCAAGAACAAAAGGATTTTTAAGATTCTTCTTTAAATTGGAGGACATATACGAAAGTTATTTTAAGACAAAAGAGATTGAACCATTAAGATTTATTCGAGATATTTATGAGGGTGGATACACACAAAATAAAATTATTGATTTTGACTCTGAAAATAACTTAGCTTTTGTTGATGATATAAAAAATAATATTCAAAGCTCACACGGAATTAAAAATAACACTCAAGATTTAATTTCAACCTTTTACTATCTAAGAAATTATTTTCCAAGTGACAATATAAGTCAAAATGAAAGTTTTAATGTTAATGTTTTTTTTGATGAAGAAAACTATGATTTCAATTTAAAATTTATGGGAATAGAAATTCTCGATACTAAATTTGGCAGGGTCGAATGTATTAAATTAATTCCAGTTGTACAAAAAGGGAGAGTTTTTAAAGATGACGAGAGTATTACCCTTTGGGTATCAAATGATGCTAATAGAATTCCAATTCGTATCAAAGCTGATATTGCAATTGGTTCTTTAGATTGCGATCTAGAAAATTTTAAAAACATAAAACACCCATTTAAAATTAAAATTAATTGACAAACATTTAATAACTTTAAGTTTGACTCTTAAATTTTTCATTTCATTTTTAAGACCTTTGAAAAAAATAACTTTTTGAAATTCAATAAATTAATTATTGCATTATTCATTAGTCTTGTAATTCAAGGGTGTGAATCAGCTAAAAATAATCTTACTATTCAAGATTCTCCCCAAGTTAAATATGTTCCAAATATTCGCTTTGGTTATGATCTGAATAAATTTAAAGTTGTAGAGAAGAAAATAAAGAGAGGAGATACTTTTGGTGCTATTTTAGAAGATAATTCGATAGATTATCCTGAGGTATACAAGATTTTAGAAAAAACAAAAAAACAAGTAAACACTCGTAAACTTGTTGTTGGGAAACCATATAAATTACTTTTCACACAGGATAGTATATCATCTCCAATTGCTATAATATATGAGCCAGATGTTGCAACATATTGGAAAATTCAATTGCGAGATAGTGTTTTTGGTGAAACCGTAAAAAAATCAATAAAAATTGTAACTCTTCAAGGTTCTGGAGTTATAAAAAGCTCCCTTTATGAGACAATGTTAGAAAGCGGTCTTAATGATCAGTTAACATATTTTTTATCTGATGTATATGCCTGGACTATTGACTTTTTTAGACTACAGAAAGGAGATAAATTTAAAGTGATTTATACAGAACGGTTTGTTGATGATTCAATTTCATTGGGTATAAGTCAGATAAAAGCAGCCTATTTTGAGCATAATGGAAAAGGGCTATATGCTTTTGAATTTGAATCTGATAATGACAAAGGAATAATAGATTACTTTGATGAAAATGCTAAGAATCTAAGGAGAGCCTTTTTAAAAGCGCCTGTGAAATTTAGTCGAATTTCCTCAAGATATAATCTTAAACGAAGAATAGCATATTATGGAAGCAGGATCAGGTCTCATAAAGGAACTGATTTTGCGGCCAATGTTGGAACACCAATTATGGCAACAGCGTCTGGAAAAGTTATAAAAGCATCCTATACAAGAGGTAATGGAAATTATGTTACTGTCAAACATAATAATATATATACTACTCAGTATTTACATATGAAGAAAAGAAAGGTTCAAAAAGGACAAACTGTAAAACAGGGTGATGTCATAGGGTGGGTTGGAATGACTGGGAATACATCTGGACCTCATGTTTGTTATAGGTTTTGGAAAAATGGGAAACAAATAGATCCTTTCAAACAAAAGCTGCCTCAAGCTAAGCCTATCTCTAAAATCTTAAAAGCGAAATATCTCTCATTTATGGATCCTATTAAAACAGATCTAGACTGCGTTCCTTTTGAGCCAGATTTTTTAAAAAATTTAGTTAATCAAAACGAAGAAAATCATACTAATGAAGTTAGCGAATAAAAATCCAACAAAATTGAATGCTTGGAAAAAATTAGAAGATCATTTCAAAGCAACCAAGAATGTTCGTGTTGATGAATACTTTAAAAAAAACATTCATAGAGTTGAAGAAATGAGTTGCTCTTGGGAAGGCTTTTATATTGATTATTCTAAGAATAGAATTGATAAAAAAAGCTTACTTCTTTTTAAAGATTTAGCTATTGAGGCTAATCTTCCAGAAGCTATCAAGGCATACTTTAACGGTGAGCAAATTAATAAAACTGAGAAAAGAGCTGTTTTGCATACAGCGTTGAGAAATTTTTCTGGGAAACCATTATTACTTGATGGAAAGGATATTATGCCAGAGATTCAAATTGTTAGAAATAAAATGAAAGAGTTTTCTGACAAAATAATTAATGGCCACTGGAAAGGCTATACAGGAAAACAAATAACTCATGTAGTTAATATTGGAATAGGAGGATCAGATCTTGGGCCTTCAATGGTTACAGAAGCACTGGGCTTTTATAAAAATCACATTAAGACCTACTTTATTTCCAATATAGAAGGTGATCATGTTAGAGAGGTACTAAAAAAATGTCCTGTTGAAAGCACGCTCTTTATCATAGTATCTAAAACATTTACAACTCAAGAAACTATTTCAAATGCAAAGACAGCCAAAAAATGGTTTTTAAAAAATGCTTCTCAAAATTCAATTTCTAAACATTTTATAGCTATTTCAACTAACCTTGAGAAAATCTCAGAATTTGGAATTGACCAAAAAAATGTTTTTCCCATAAAAGACTGGGTGGGTGGAAGATTTTCTTTGTGGAGTGCAGTCGGACTTTCAATTAGTCTATCTGTTGGGTATGAAAATTATGAAGAACTACTTAAAGGTGCAGGCAATATGGATTTACATTTTAAAAACTCTCCTATTGAGAATAATATTCCTATTATTTTAAGTTTTATAAGTATTTGGTATAATAATTTTTATAAATCTGAGAGCGAAGCCATAATTCCTTATTCTGAATACTTAAAAAACTTTCCTGCATATCTTCAACAAGCATCAATGGAAAGTAACGGAAAAAGTGTAGATCGAAATGGAGATCAAGTTGATTATCAAACGGGCACTTTGATATGGGGCGCTACCGGAACTAATGCACAGCATGCTTTTTTTCAATTAATCCACCAGGGGACTAAGCTTATTCCTGTAGATTTCATTGGCTTTAAAACTTCATTATATAATGAACGTGATCATCAAGATAAATTAATGGCAAACTTTTTTGCTCAAGCCGAAGCTTTAATGATTGGTAAAAATGAAAATGAAGTTAAAAATGAAGATGTTACTGATGAGTTGGTTCCTTTTAAAACATTTAAAGGAAATCGGCCTAGTAATACAATATTAATTGAAAAACTTAATCCATATAATCTTGGCGCTCTTCTCGCAATCTATGAGCATAAAATATTCGTTCAAGGAATTTTATGGAATATCTACAGTTATGACCAATGGGGTGTTGAACTAGGTAAAAAACTTGCTGATAAAGTTTTAGAAGACTTTGATTCAGAGTCAAAGAACCCTCACGATATGTCTACAAAACAATTAATTCAGCTTTATAAGGATTCATAATAATTATTGTAGAGGTTTTTTATTCAAATAAAATATCTTTTATTAATAATTGAAGTTTTGAATTTCCATTAAACTCATTGTTTTGAAGATGAGCAAGAATTGAAAATGTGTTTTTCGTTTTGATTTCAGAAATATACTCTCCCATTTCAAAACCAATTCCTGAAAAATTAATCTCTGTTTCATCTTTGATTTCTAACCTAAGATGATTATTATCAACTCCAACTAATTTTGTGCCTCCATTATCTTCACAATTCTTAATATAAAAAAGCGGTTGTCTGTTTAATGGTCCAAATGGACTCATTTGGTTAATAATTCTATAAACAGGTTGAGTAAGTTTGTCTAGAGTAACCTCCATGTCATAACTTATACTTGGAACAAGTTGGTCGGGTAATATTCTGCTAGAAACCTCTTTTTCAAAAGCTCTTTTAAAATCAGAATATTTGGAAGGATCAAGAGTAAGCCCTGCCGCGTATTTATGTCCGCCAAATTGAATAATAAAATCAGAACAAGCCAATAATGCTTCATAAACGTCAAAGCCCTTTACAGACCTTACAGATCCTGCATAAATATCACCTGATTTTGTTAAAACAACAGTCGGTCTATAATGATGCTCAATTAATCTAGAAGCTACAATTCCAATAACACCTTTATGCCAGTCTGGACGGAAAACTACAGTTGTTAAATTATCTAATTCTGATAAAGTTTCAATTTGCTCTAAAGCCTCGTTAGTTATTTTTTCATCAAGTAATTTTCTTTCAGTATTAAATAACTCAATGACTCTTGCTTTTGAAGATATCTCATTTTCCTCTTTGCTTATTAGTAATTCAACAGCATGTTTACCGTGTTTCATTCTACCTGCAGCATTAATTCTAGGTGCAATTGTGAAAATTAAGTCTGATACATTTATTTTCTTTTGTTTGTTTTTTAAAAAATAGGCAAGCCCGGGTCTTAAATTTTTATTTATCAATTTTAAACCTAATGAGGCAAGTAGCCTGTTTTCTCCTGTCATAGGAACTATATCGGCACAAATCGCTATTGCAACTAAATCTAAATATTCTAAAATAGAGTTAAGTCCTTGCTCTTTTTCCTGCTCGATTGCCTGAATTAACTTAAATCCAATTCCGCAACCACATAATTCCTTATATGGATATTCGCAGTCACTTTGTTTGGGGTTTAATATTGACATTGCCTTCGGTAAGGTTTTTCCTGGATTATGATGATCACAAATAATTACATCTATTTCATATGAATTAGCTATTTCTACCTGTTCAATGGCTTTAATGCCACAGTCTATGACTATGAGTAAAGAAACCTCTTCTTCTTTCGCTTTTTCAATACCTAACTTAGATAGTCCATACCCCTCATTATATCTATCAGGTATATAATATATGACGTTAGCGTTTTGTGTGGTTAAATAAGAATAAAGCAATGCAACTGAAGTGGTACCATCAACATCATAGTCGCCATAAATCATTATTTTTTGACTCTCAATTAATGCTTCCTTTATTTTATTAGCTGCACCATACATCCCTTTCATTAAAAATGGATCTATCAAATCTTCTAGTTGAGGACGAAAAAATGTTTTGGCTTCTGAAAAAGTATAAATATCTCTTTTAACTAAAAGTTCAGCTATTATGTTTGAAACATTTAATTCATTTCCTAAACTAGAAACAATATTAGAATCTAAATTTTTTGATAATCTCCATGGTTTCTCCATTAATTATTTATCTAAATCTGGAGAAATTGATATTACAAACTCTCCTTTTGGTTTGTTTTCTGTATAATATTCAATCGATTCTTTTATTGAGCCTCGAAATTGTGTTTCAAATTTTTTGGTAAGCTCCCTAACGACGCTGATTTTTCTATCTTCATTAAAATAAAGTAAAAATTGATTAAGTGTTTTTAATATTCTATGGGGAGATTCATATAAAACTATTGTTCTGTTTTCCTCGGCTAAAGCTTCTAGCTTAGTTTTACGCCCTTTTTTATGTGGTAGGAATCCTTCAAAAACAAACCTATCAGTTGGAAAGCCACTTTGTATAATTGCAGGGATTAATGCTGTAGCTCCTGGCAAACAAAAAACATCTATTCCCTTTGCTATCGATTCTCTTACTAAAAGAAATCCTGGGTCTGAAATTCCAGGAGTTCCAGCATCTGAAATTACAGCAATTAAACTACCTGATTGTAATTCTTTTAAAATATCCTCTAACTTATGATGCTCATTATGCATATGAAAACTTTGTAATTTTCTGTCAATTGAATAATGATTTAAAAGCCTTGAACTTGTCCTTGTATCTTCTGCTAAAATAATATCTGCGTTTTTTAAAATATCAACGGCCCGATACGTCATGTCTTTTAAATTTCCAATTGGTGTAGGGACTATGTATAATGGCATTTAAAAAAATTTATACTGATTTAATTAAATTGTTTTTTTAAAATATTAAGAAACCTTTTTTCAACGAGTAAATTATCACTCCAAGAATTATATTCTGGTTTAATCTTGTTTTGAATAAAATCATATGTTGAATCCCAATCTTCAATGGTGGATATTTTTCTCATTACTTTTTCATATTCTTCTGATTTATTATCAAATAGTTTCTTAACAAATGCTGAACGGTCATTTACATCAACTTTTAATATTTTGGCAAAGCGATCATTAAGTTTTGGTGATCGTTGATTCTCACTTTTATGAGGTGAGGTATTCTTTTTTTCAAACGATAAAATACTTGAATAATCATTTAACATAGCTGTATTAAAATTATTTTCAGGCATTTCTGGAATCATTTCTTTAATAGTTTCAATTAATGGAGCTATTGTATTCTTATCATCCTCTTTATTTGAGAGTCTTTTTTCATTCATTAAGTGAAGATTATTTTTTGCTAATTGATCTTCAAGACCTGATTGTTCATTTGAAGAATTCATGTTTTTAAATAAAATAGTTTTTTCGAAAAGTTCAATTACTAGGTTATAATATTTGTCAGGTAAAGAATTGATCTTTATTTTCGAGATTTGATTAGCTAGAGAAATAATTTCTGCATGTAATGATTCTTTCATCAGTGTTGTTTTTTAATACCTTTGTTAATATAGATTAAAAATTGAATCCTCCTAGTTTGAAAATTACAAAATGTTTTTAGAAAATCCTGTAAACTCAAGTGAACAATTTGGAAGTATTGAGGTTATCTGTGGATCTATGTTTTCAGGAAAAACTGAAGAGTTAATTCGTAGAATAAAAAGGGCTCATATTGCAAATAATAAAGTTAAAGTTTTTAAGCCTTTTTTTGATAATCGATATGATGAAAATATGATTGTTTCTCATGATGAAAATCAGTTAAAGGCTATTGTGATAAAATCATCTGAAGAAATAATAGAATTTACAGAAGGAGCTGATGTTATTGCAATTGATGAAGCTCAGTTTTTTGATGAGGAAATAGTTACAGTTTGCAATAAACTCGCAAATCAAGGTTGTCGAGTAATTATCGCTGGTTTAGATATGGATTATAAGGGAAATCCTTTTGGTCCAATGCCTAATTTAATGGCAATTGCAGAATATGTTACCAAATTGCATGCTGTTTGTTCTAGATCAGGAGGTAAAGCCCTGTATACTTTTAGAAAAAATGAAGATGATGATTTAATTGTAATTGGAGAAAAGAAAAAGTATGAAGCGCTAAGTAGGTATGCCTTTCAAAATGCTATGAAAAAAAGAACTACTAAAAAAACCAAGGATTGACAACTCTAAACATTTACCTTGATAGACTGTCTCATAATTTAAAGTTTTTGAGGTCTAAGATATCTTCTAAAAGTGAATTAATTGCTGTTGTAAAAGCAAATGCATATGGTCACGGGGCAGTTGAAATAGCAAAGTGTCTAGAAGATCTAGGTATTACTATGCTTGCTGTTGCTTCAGCAGATGAAGGAAAAATACTACGTAAAAATGGTATAAAGTGTAATATCATTGTTTTCTATCCTAACCCTTCTGATGTTTCTAAAATTATTAAATTTTCCTTGGAGCCAGCTATATTTTCAAAACGAATGTGGGTTGATTTAACTTTTGAGTTAAAAAAACTTGAACTAAATGATTTTCCTGTACATCTTAAATTTAATACTGGTTTAAATAGAATAGGTTTTGAGGCTAAAGAAATTGATTGGATTAAAGGAAAAATCACAGATTCTTCTTTTAAAATAAAATCAGTTTACTCCCACTTATCTTCAAGTGAAGAAAAAAGAGAAAATAATTTTACGGATAATCAAATAAAAGCTTTTGAAAGAATTAAAAGTTTATTTCTTAGTATTGACACTAGTATAAAATTTCATCTATTAAACAGTTCTGGAGTTTTTAACTATCCTGAATGTAATTATGATTGGGTAAGAATAGGTATTTCTTTATATGGATACGCAAATAATATAGAATGGGATAAAAACCTTTTGCCTATAGCAGAATTAACTACAAAAATTCTTCAAATTCATGAATTAGAAAAAGATCAAGTTGTTGGATACAATAATGGATGGATTGCTAAGCAAAAAACCACAGTTGCAACTATTCCTATAGGACATGCGGATGGTATCGGAAGGTGTTTTGGAAATAGCAATGTTCCTGTTTGGATTAAAAATAAAAGAGCTGAAATTATTGGCAATATATGTATGGACATGTTCATGGTAAACATAACTAATATAAATTGTGCAGAAGGTGACGAAGTTGTAATTTTTAATAAGGAAAACCCAGCTAATATGTTTGCGGAAACAGGAGGTTCAATTTCATATGAATTATTATCTAGCATTGGTAATAGAATAATTCGTAATTATTTATAATTAATTTGTTATATATATAAACTAATTTTTAATGTAAAAAAAATTTGATGTAATTTTGGAATCATAAAATATTTTATGAAGCTAGCTGTAGTTGGAGCAACGGGAATGGTGGGAAACGTTATGCTCCAAGTTTTATCAGAAAGAAATTTTCCCTATAGTGAATTAATTTTAGTTGCCTCAGAAAAATCTGTAGGCAAAAAGATTATTATTAATAATAAGCCTCATGAAGTTGTTTCTTTAAATTCAGCCATTGACTTAGATCCTGATATTGCTCTATTTTCTGCTGGTGGAGAAACTTCACTTGAGTGGGCTCCTAAATTTGCAGAAAAAGGGTGTACCGTGATTGATAATTCTTCTGTATGGAGAATGGATCCTTCAAAAAAGCTAATTATTCCAGAAATAAATGCTAATCTTCTTAATCCTCAAGATAAAATAATAGCAAATCCTAACTGTTCAACAATTCAATTGCTAATTGCTATTGCTCCTCTTCATAGAAATTATGGCATTGAAAGATTAGTTATATCTACCTACCAATCGATTACTGGAACAGGTGTAAAAGCTGTTAAACAATTAGAAAATGAACTCAATGGAGAAAAAGGCGAAATGGCTTATCCCCATCCAATTCATAAAAATGCTATTCCTCATTGTGATAGTTTTCAAGAAAACGGATATACTAAAGAAGAAATGAAATTAGTTAATGAAACTCATAAAATATTAAATGATTATAATATAGGGGTTACTGCAACTGCAGTTAGAATTCCTGTTGTTGGAGGTCATAGTGAATCCGTAAATATTACTTTAAAAAAGGACACTTCCTTAAATGATATTAAAACCCTTTTAAGTAGTACTGATGGAATCGTAATTAAAGATAGTCCTGAGAATAATTCTTATCCAATGCCTATATATTCAGAGGGTAGTGATAATGTTTACGTTGGAAGACTCAGAAAAGATTTTTCTAAGCCAAATTCATTTAACCTATGGATAGTTTCTGATAATCTTAGAAAAGGTGCTGCTACAAATACAGTCCAAATAGCCGAATTTCTTATTCAAAACAAATTAGCCTAAATAGTCTTCCATAAACTTTGTTGTATAATTGCCTGAAATAAAATCAGGATTATCCATTAATTTTCTATGAAAAGGAATCGTGGTTTTAATACCTTCAATTACAAATTCATCCAATGCTCTTTTCATTTTATTAATAGCTTCTTCTCGAGTTTGAGCTGTTGTAATTAATTTTGCGATCATTGAATCATAATATGGAGGTATTGTATATCCGCTATAAACATGAGTATCAAGTCTAACTCCATGACCACCAGGAAAATGAAGTGTTCTTATTTTTCCAGGACATGGTCTAAAATCATTTTCTGAATCTTCAGCATTTATTCTACATTCAATCGAATGCATTTTAGGAAAATAATTTTTTCCAGAAATAGGAATACCATAAGCAACCTTTATTTGTTCACGAATTAAGTCAAAATCAATAACTTGTTCTGTTATCGGATGCTCAACCTGAATACGTGTATTCATTTCCATGAAATAAAATTTTCTATTCTTGTCTACTAAGAACTCAACTGTTCCTGCTCCTTCATATTTAATAAATTCAGCTGCCTTAACTGCGGCTGCACCCATTGCTTTTCTAAGCTTTTTTGTCATAAATGGTGATGGAGTCTCTTCAGTTAGTTTTTGATGTCTTCTCTGAATTGAGCAATCTCTCTCAGACAAATGACAAGCCTTTCCAAAAGAATCACCAACTATTTGAATTTCTATGTGACGAGAATCCTCTATAAGTTTTTCCATATACATAGAATCATTTCCAAAAGCAGTTAAAGATTCCACTGTTGCGCTTTCCCATGACTTTTCAATTTCATCGGAAGACCAAACTGCTCTCATTCCTTTTCCTCCACCACCTGCAGTTGCTTTCAGCATAACTGGATAGCCTATTTTTTTTGCAAGAGTCTTAGCTTCATCTAAAGATCTTAATAATCCCTCAGACCCAGGAATTGTAGGAACTTTTGCTCTTTTCATTGTTTCCTTAGCAGAAGCTTTATCCCCCATTTTATCAATCATCTCTGCTGATGCACCAATAAATTTAATATTATGCTCTTCACAAATTTTTGAAAATTTTGCGTTTTCAGATAAAAACCCATAGCCAGGGTGTATTGCGTCAGCATTTGTTATTTCTGCAGCGGCAATAATGTTTGCTGGTTTTAAATAAGAATCTGAGCTTTGAGGTGGGCCAATACATACTGCTTCATCAGCAAAACGAATGTGTAAACTTTCTTGATCTGCTGTTGAATATACTGCAACAGTTTTTATTCCCATCTCTTTGCAGGTACGAATAACTCGCATTGCAATTTCACCTCTATTGGCTATTAATATTTTTTTAAACATTCTATAAAATGTTAGGAAGGGTCAACTAAAAAAAGTGGTTGGTCAAATTCTACAGGAGTTTCATCATCAACTAAAATTTTAATGATTTTACAATTCATCTCTGATTCAATTTCATTGAAGAGTTTCATAGCTTCAATAACACACAAGATGTCTCCCTTTTTAACCTCTGTTCCAATATCAAGAAAAACTGGCTTATCTGGACCTAATTTTCTATAAAAAGTTCCAATAATTGGAGATTTAATAACGGTATACTTATCATCTTTGTTTTCAATAGATCCTTCATCATTATTTTCTTGATTTGAAAGAACTTGAACATTTTGTTCGTTTGATGGAATTGGTAAAACAGGTGCAGATTCAATAGTTGTTATTGAATTCTTTGTTGCTGAATTAGAAGTTTTGATTGTGATCTTAAAATCTTTCTTCTCAATTTCAACTTCATAAGCTCCTAACTTAGCTACAAATTTGATCAGATTCTGAATTTCTTTAATATCCATATTTCAATTTATTGGTTTACTGGTTTACTCCATATATAGTATGCTGCGCCCCGTGTGTATGTGCCTCCAAAAGCAGAAAAAATAATTTTAACTCCTTTTTAAATTGATTTTGAAAATCATAAAGTAAAAGAGAAATAGTTGCTGCAGTTGTATTACCATAGTTGGCAATATTCTTAAGAACTTTATTTGAGTTTAATTTCATTCTTTTTGCGATTGCTTCTATAATTCTCTCATTTGCTTGATGAGCTAACAAATAATCAACGTCTTTCCCAAATATATTGTTTCTTTCAAGTATTATACTACTTGCGTCTGACATTTCAGACACAGATGATTTAAATACATTTCGGCCATTTTGACGAAGATAATGATCTCCATTCAAAATTGTTGATGAACTTTCAGAAAATAATGACCCGCCAGCTTTAACACAAAGAGCATCTCTACCTGTCCCATTACTTTTAAAATACTCATCTTGCCATCCTAGCCCTATATTGTTTGGCTCAAATAAAACAGCCCCAGCTCCATCTCCAAATAAAATGCATGTGCTTCTATCTTTATAGTCAATCACTGAAGACATCTTATCTACTCCGATTACAAGAACTTTTTTATAACGTCCTGATTCTACTTTTCCTGCAGCCATTGACATAGCATATATAAATCCGGAACATGCAGCTTGAAGATCATCTCCAAATGCATTATTACTCCCTATTTCAGAAGCAACATATACTACTGTGACGGCAATTTGCATATCAATAGTTGAAGGGTCAATATTATTTTTTAAAATAAGATTTTTTGATACTTGAATTGCTAAAAAAGAAGTTGCTTTTTTGAGGTCTTTTAGAAGTCTTCGTTCTTTTATTCCAGTTCTACTCTGAATCCAATCATCATTGGTATCTACAATAGACTCCAAATCTTTGTTTGTAAGTCGATCTTCTGGAACATATCCGCCTATGGCTGTTATTGAAGCATTTATAGTGGTTTTAAATTGCGTCATTCGGCGGCTATTCTAACTTGAATGTTAAGTGAAGATAGGATTTTTTAATTAAAAAAATGTTCTAATAAAATTCTTATGATAGAAAGAAAAAGAGGTGTAATTAAACTAAAAAGCTCTAGACTTCAGATGATTCTGTATTATCAACTAATACCTTTCCTCTATAGTATAATTTTCCTTCGTGCCAATGTGCTCGATGATACAGATGATTTTCTCCTGTACTTTTACAAGTAGCTATCTGCTTATCTGGAGCTTTGTAGTGAGTGCGTCGTTTATCTCTTCGTGTTTTTGAGATTTTTCTTTTAGGATGCGCCATTTTATACTAGTTTTTATAATAAATCTTTCAATTTGTCCCATCGGGGATCTCTCTCCGAAGGCATTTTTTTTTCTTTGGGCTCTAATAATTTTAATCTTTCTAAAATTTCTGAATTTAAAGATCCATCTTTTATTCCAGGATGAACTTTTCTAAGCGGAACTGAAAGAATAACCATTTCATAGATATAATGAGCAATGTCAATCTGATAAGTTCCTTGAGGTAAAATCAAAACTTCATCACTTTCATCACTATAAATCTTTTCGAATTTAACAGCTAAATTGAAATTACTTAAAACAGGCATTTCAAAATATTCCATTGATAAATCACATGGAACTGAAACTTTTCCTGTTGTCTTAAAAGACAAGTGTAACATTCTTTCTTGTTTTTCAAGTTCAAGCTTTGTTTCTAATTCAACACTTTTAAAATCAAAATAATCAAAACCTTCAAAGAACTTAATGTCAATAACAAAACTAAAACTATGTTTTCCTAGCTTTAAACCTGCAAAATTAATCACAAAGGGATTTAAACCTGTCATTTTAGTAACATTTAAGCCTGCAAATTTAGAATTTTTTTTTAAATCTATTGTTTTTGTTCTGCATTTGTTAGGTAAAATCATTTTAAATGATTCCTAGATTTAAAAATTTTAATGGATTCTAATAATGCTGCTTTAAAAGAATTAAAGTTTGCAATTCCTTTTCCTGCAATATCGAAGGCTGTTCCATGGTCTGGTGATGTGCGAATCAAATTCAAACCCGCTGTAAAGTTTACTCCATTTCCGAAAGTTAATGTTTTGAAAGGAATAAGACCTTGATCATGATACATAGCTATTACGGCATCAAAACCTTTATAATTTTCAGAAGCAAAAAAACTATCAGCAGCAAATGGGCCATAAACCACGGTTCCATTTTTATTAAGCTCTGCAATAGTAGGTTTAACAATTAAATCATCTTCATTACCAATCACTCCGTTATCTCCGCTATGAGGATTCAAGCCTAAGACGGCCAGTTTAGGTTTTAAAATTTCAAAATCATTTTTTAAACTTGTTAATACTTGATTTATTTTAAACTTTAAGAGATCAGACGAAATCATTTCTGTAACTCTGTTTATTGGAATATGATCTGTCACAAGAGCAATTCTTAAGTCATTAGCTATCATAAACATTAGAGAATCCCCAATAAAATTCAGATCTAAATAATCAGTATGACCAGTAAATTGAAATTTTTGTGATTGAATAGATTTTTTGTTTATTGGAGCAGTAACTAAAACATCTATTAATCCATTTTTGATTGCTTCACTGGCTGTTTTAAGAGATTCAAATGATATAATGCCAGCTTCTTTACACTGAATTCCAAAATCAACATTATAATCTTTTAAGTTAATTTCAAATACGTTAAGTTTTGTGTTATTTAAATCATGAATTTTATTAATATAATTTAATTGAGTTTTTTTATTAAAATGTTGTTTTTGAAATTCGACTATATTTTTGGAAGCAAAAAGAATTGGGGTCATTAGTTCATACAAACTTTTATCTTCAAAGACTGAAAGAATAATCTCCAGTCCCACGCCATTTGGATCTCCAATTGATAAACCAACTTTTATTTTGCCCATTGTTTGTTTTTAATTCTCCGAATTAACTATTTTTACTTTCAAAGGTAAATAAATTTAACTGTCATGTTTACAGGAATCATAGAGGGTCTTGGTGAAATAAAGTCAATTACTAAAAGTAATACAAATATTAATTTTACTATTAAAAGTTCATTAGCAAATGAATTGAAAATTGATCAAAGTCTTTCTCATAATGGTATTTGCTTAACCGTAGTTAATGTTACTGAAAATTATTACTCGGTCACTGCTATTAATGAAACGTTACTTAAAACTAATTTTAAAAATCTCAATGTCGGAGACTTGGTTAATCTAGAGCGTGCAATGAAAATAAATGGCAGGCTTGATGGGCATATAGTTCAGGGGCATATAGATCAAACAGGTGTTTGTACTTCTGTAAAGAACCAAGATGGAAGCTGGATTTTTAGTTTTGAATTTGATCCTGTGCAAAAAAATATTACAATTGAAAAAGGATCCATAACCATAAATGGAGTTAGCTTAACTGTTGTAAACTCTAAAAAAAATAGTTTTTCAGTAGCGATTATTCCATATACATTCGAAAATACAAACTTTCATAAAATAATTAAGGGAGAAATTGTTAACTTAGAATTCGATATTTTGGGCAAATACATCTCAAAAATGTATAGCGTTTATGAATAAAAAGTCATTTAACAAATAATAAATATTATGAATTTTCTTGAACTTACAACAATTCTCCTTTTGTTGGCCTCTGTTTTTTCAATCATTAATCTTAGGTTGATTAAACTTCCTCAAACAATAGGTTTAATGATCTTAGCAATCGGTCTTTCAGTCAGTGTTTTGGCAATTGGTCTAATTTCACCAAACTTTTTAGAAGCTGTTTCCGATGTGATAAAAAGCTTTGATTTTGAGGTTTTACTAATCGAGGTCATGCTTCCTTTTTTGCTTTTTGCTGGAGCAATTAGTGTTAATGTTCATGAGCTACTGAAAGATAAAATTACTATTCTTTTACTTGCAAGTTTTGGCGTTTTATTTTCAACATTTGCAGTAGGTTCAGGGATTTTCTGGCTTGTTGAACAGCCTATTTTTGAACTAAATAATTTAGGCTTGAGCTATGTAGACTGTTTGTTATTTGGTGCCTTAATAGCGCCTACTGATCCAATTGCTGTGCTTGCTATGGTTAAAAAAATGAATTTATCGGCAACAACAGAAACACGAATAGCGGGTGAATCTCTATTTAATGATGGTATTGGTGTTGTAATTTTTCTTACTCTTTTAAATGTTAAATTAGAAGGAATCGAAAATATAACGCCTGGAAGCGTTAGCATGCTGTTTGCTACTGAAGTTATTGGTGGAGTAGCTCTTGGAGCTCTTATAGGTTATTTAGGTCTAAAACTTGTAAAGTATATTGAAAATGAATATGTAGAACTCGAAGTTTTGATTACTCTTTCTCTTGTATTACTAGTGTCAGTAATTTCACATCAATTTCATTTTTCTGGTGTTCTTGGAGTTGTTGTTATGGGGCTATTTTTAAACAGGAATATTGATGCCGAGGAAAAAGAAGAAGGAGTACAAAAAGCAATGGGAGAGTATGTGTATAAGTTTTGGCATTTGATAGATGAAACTTTAAACGCCATCTTGTTTATTTTAATTGGACTTGAGATAATCCCAATATTTCAAAATTTTGATTCAGGATATTTTTTATTTTCTATTTTAACTATAATTCTAGTGGTTATTTCTCGAGGTATAGGTGTTTGGACTCCTATTAAATTTCTTTCATTCTTTAAAAGTTTTGAAAAAAGAACTGCGCTAATTATTACATGGGGTGGTCTAAGAGGCGGATTAAGTATTGCATTAGCACTTAATCTCCCTAATCAAATAGGGGAAGGAAAAAATCTCATCTTATTCTTAACCTATATGGTTGTTTTGTTCACTATCTTAGTTCAGGGATTAACACTTAAAAAAATAGTTAAATAGTTTCAGTTTTAACAAACGTGTGCTATATTTGATACAAACAATAATGCTGTGACAACAGCCATGTTTAAATTAAACTTGAAAGGAGGTGTCTTATGTTTTATTATAATTATTTAAGAATAAAAACGCAGCAGACACCAAACAATTTGGCTCTGCTATAAATGATCCTTATTTTTTAATAAAGAATTATCTGAACTTAGAGTTGTTGAAGCTTTATTATTGGCTTTTAAAAGCTTTAAGCTTTTCTATTAGTTTAGGAACCACATCAAAAGCATCAGCTACAATACCATAATCCGCTGCTTTAAAAAATGGTGCTTCTGGAT
>Ga0209501_10000626_pt1 | contig 42303 bp, 41 predicted proteins | sample ArcticOcean_MG_C_4_FD_187434 | JGI IMG/M metagenome (GOLD analysis project Ga0209501, IMG submission 187434) | Marine microbial communities from western Arctic Ocean - ArcticOcean_MG_CB4_134 (SPAdes) (version 2) | ecosystem: Environmental > Aquatic > Marine > Oceanic | place: Arctic Ocean...
AAGAAATTCAAATATTATTAAAGTTTGAACAAGAACTAGTTGAGTTTGAAAGACCTTTTGATTCAACATTAAAAATGGGTAAAATTAGTTATTATGATATTAGAAGTAGAATTAATGATAAAGATTCTCAAGTTTTAGTAGCTGAAATTAATGATGAAATAGTTGGTTCTGGATTTGGAGATATAGTCAAGGCTAAGCCTTTTTTAAAACATGAACACATTACTAGTCTTGGTTTTTTTTACGTGAAAGAGGAATATAGATCGATAGGAGTAAATAAGATGATATTAAAAGAACTAATAAAATGGTCAAAAAAAAGAGGTGTTTCAGAAATGAAACTTAATGTTTATGACAAAAATATAAATGCTAAATCTGTATATTTAAAATATGGATTTGAGCCTAATTTATTAGAAATGAGACTGAAAATATAGTATAAAAAAACATTTAATCAAGTTCTTAAAATCCTATCTTTAACAAAATTTTTCCAATGCCATTTATTGCAATTTTTGTAGGGATTGTTTTATTAATTAAAGGAGGCGACTGGCTAATGCGATCAGCTGTCTCGCTATCTTTAAGATTAAATATTCCAAAAATAGTAATAGGGATGACGGTTGTATCCTTTGCAACTTCAGCTCCTGAGTTAATTGTGAGTATAAAATCTGCTTTGTTAGGTCATCCTGATTTAGCGCTTGGAAACGTTATAGGGTCAAATATTGCAAATCTTGGTCTTGTTTTAGCTATAACTATAATTATATCTCCAATTAGTGTTAATTCAAATTTTTATAAGACTGACTGGCCAATGATGATGTCTGCTACAATACTATTTTTTCTATTTATATTTTTTGATCATAAATTATCAGTTTTTGAGGGAGCTATAATGTTTATATTACTAATTTGTTTTCTGTTTTATTTAATCTTTTTTCAAACAGAAACAGTTATAGATGATTTCTCTGATAATAAAAACATTTTATCTTTTTTACAAATAGCTTATTATCTAGTTGTTGGAGGTTTTAGCCTATGGTTAGGGTCAGAAACACTTATAAAAGGAGCAGTTGCTTTAGCTCAAGAAAATGGAGTTTCAGAGCGTATAATTAGTATAAGCATAATTTCTGTAGGAACAAGTATTCCTGAACTTTCTGCTTCGGTTATAGCAATAATTAATAAAGAAAAAGCTATTTCAATTGGAAATCTAATAGGGTCAAATATTTTCAATTTATTAGCTGTATTAGGAATTACTTCAATTATTGCTCCTGTTGATGTAGTTGATATGGGACTTCTTGATAATGATATTTGGTGGATGATAGGTTTTTCATTTCTTATACTACCATTAGTTTTTATTTTTAAAAGAAATCAATTGAGTAGGATTGAGGGATTAATATTATTAACTATTTATTTTTTGTTTATTTACATTTTAATCTCCGGATAAAAAAACGCCCTAAATTAAGTAATTTAAGGCGTTAACAGGAAAATATAATTTAAATTATATTTTTGCAGATTTAACAGTTTTTACAATTCTTGAAGCAATTTTATAAGGATCTCCATTTGAAGCAGGTCGTCTATCTTCTAACCATCCTTTCCATCCATTTTCAACAGTTCCAATTGGAATTCTAATAGATGCTCCTCTATCAGAAACTCCATAGCTAAAGTCATTTATGGAGGCTGTTTCATGAAGTCCTGTTAGTCTTTGTTCATTATATTGTCCGTAGACTGCAATATGTTCTTTTGTTAAAGGTCTAAATGCCTCACATATTTTTTCATAAGTTACTTGATCACCACATGTCCTTAATGTTGAATTTGAAAAATTGGCATGCATTCCAGATCCATTCCAGTCACCTTTGACGGGTTTTGGATGATATTCTATGTAATAGCCATATTGTTCTGTAAGTCTATCTAGAAGATATCTTGCAATCCACACCTCATCTCCTGCTTTTTTAGCACCTTTAGCAAATAATTGAAACTCCCATTGACCGCTAGCAACTTCTTGATTTATTCCTTCAAAATTCAACCCTGCGTCTATGCAAAGATCGGCGTGCTCTTCAATAAATTCTCTACCATGTGTGTTTTTTCCACCTACTGAACAATAATATAACCCTTGAGGTCCAGGGTAACCTCCTACAGGAAATCCTAACGGAAGTTGAGTTTCTGTATCCATTATAAAATATTCTTGTTCAAAACCAAACCAAAAATCATTATCATTATCATCAATTGTAGCTCTTGCATTAGATTCATGAGGTGATCCGTCAGCATTTAGGACTTCTGTCATTACCAGAAATCCATTAATCCTCATAGGGTCCGGATAGACAGCTACAGGTTTTAATAAACAATCCGATGATTCTCCTTCTGCTTGCTTAGTCGAAGATCCATCAAAAGACCAAATAGGGCAGTTTGATAATTTACCGTTAAAATTTTCTATCACTTTTGTTTTGCTTCGGAGATTAGATGTAGGGCGATAACCATCTAGCCAAATGTATTCAAGTTTTGATTTGCTCATTATTTATATATTTTGTTAAAAATTAAAAGTAATAATTTATTAAAATTACACCCCTTTTATTAGGGGTCAAAATATGATATGTGAATAAATTTTTATGAATACCCTTATTTTTATAGGGTTAAATTATTGATTTGTTAATAGCTAAGTGAATATACTCTCTTGATTTTAAAAAAACTTTATATTTGATTTCTAAATAAATTAATGTATAATTAAAATTTAATACTTTGAAACATTCTGATATTTTTGGCACTAGTGTTTTTAATGAAAATAATTTTAAACAATATCTAAATAAGGAATCCTTTAATAGTCTAATTGAAGCTATAGATAAAGGAAATAAAATTTCTAGGGCTTTGGCAGATCAGTTAGCAGCTGCTTTGAAATCCTGGGCTCTTTCAAAAGGAGTTACTCATTATTCTCATTGGTTTCAACCTCTTACAGGAACAACTGCTGAAAAACATGATGCTTTCTTTGATATTACCAATGAAGGCTTTCCTCTTGAAAAATTTGATGGAGCTCAGCTTGTACAACAAGAACCAGATGCTTCAAGCTTTCCTAGCGGAGGAATAAGAAATACTTTTGAAGCTCGAGGATATACCGCTTGGGATCCAACTTCTCCCGCATTTATTTTTGATACTACTTTATGTATTCCTACAATTTTTGTGTCATATACTGGAGAAGCTTTAGACTATAAAACTCCTTTGTTAAAATCAATTGCATCTCTTGATAATGCCGCTACCTGCGTAAGTAAGTATTTTGATAAAAACGTATCTAAAGTATATCCAACTTTAGGTTGGGAACAAGAATATTTTTTAATTGATAAGTCATTAATAGAATCTAGACCTGACTTAAAACTTACTGGTAGAACTTTGTTAGGCCATGGATCTTCTAAAGGCCAACAGTTAAGTGATCATTACTTTGGATCAATTCCTACTCGTGTTTTAGAGTTTATGAAAGAACTGGAATATGAGTGTTTGAGGCTAGGAATTCCTGTTAAAACAAGACACAATGAAGTTGCTCCAAGCCAATTTGAATTGGCGCCAATTTACGAAGAAGTTAATTTGTCAGTTGACCACAACTCTTTATTAATGGATATAATGTATAAGGTGGCGTATAAACATGACTTTGAAGTTCTATTTCATGAAAAACCATTTGATGGCATAAATGGTTCTGGAAAACACAATAATTGGTCTTTAGCAACAAATACCGGTGTTAATTTACTTAGTCCTGGAAAAACTCCTATGAGTAATTTGCAATTTTTGACTTTTTTCATTAATACTATTTCTGCTGTTTTAGAACATGAAGAACTTTTAATGGCTGCAATTGCAAGTGCTAGTAATGATCTGAGATTGGGCGCAAATGAGGCTCCTCCAGCTATTTTATCTATATTCATAGGTAAACAATTAACCAAAGTAATAGAAGATTTGGAAAATGTTTCTAAAGGAAAGCTGTCTCCAGAAGAAAAAACAGATCTTAAATTAAATGTGATTGGAAAAATTCCTGAAATTTTATTAGACAATACTGATAGAAATAGAACATCTCCATTTGCTTTTACTGGAAATAAATTTGAATTTAGAGCCGTAGGATCTAAAGCAAATTGTGCTAAACCTATGACATTTTTAAATGCCATGGTGGCAGAAAAATTAATTTCTTTTAAGGGTAAAGTAGATAACCTTGTAGCTAATAAAAACATGAAGAAAGATGATGCCATTTTTAATATTTTAAGAGATCAGATAAAAGAAATAAAGCCAATTTTATTTGAAGGAGATGGTTACTCAAAAACTTGGATTAAGGAAGCAAAAAAGAGAAAGCTTAGTCATAACAAGTCTACCCCAGAGGCATTGTCTGCATATCTATTTAAAAAGAGTATTAATCTTTTTTCATCATTAGGTATTTTATCACAAAGGGAAATTGAAGCTAGGTATATAGTGGATCTTCAAGAGTATACTTTGCGGATCCAGATTGAAGCTAGAACACTTGGAGATATTTCTCGAAATCACATTATACCAACTGCAATAAATTATCAAAATACATTAATTGAAAATGTTAGAGGTCTCAAAGAAATTTATGGAAATGATTTTAAAAAACATGCGACAGAACAAATGTCTATAATTGAAAGAATATCTGAGCATGTAGCTGCTATTAATTCTGGAGTAACTTCTATGATATCATCAAGAAAAAAAGCGAATGAAATTAATGATCCTCATAAAAAAGCTATTGAATATTCCAAGAAAGTTCTAACTAAAATGGACCTTATTAGATATCATTGTGATAAACTTGAATTATTGGTAGATAATACCCTTTGGCCATTAGCAAAGTATAGAGAGTTGTTATTTAGTTGTTGAAAAGTAATTAAATTCTTTTAAGTTAAAAATAGACCATATAATATGGGGTCATTTTCAATACTTAAAGTATTTTTGTTATAATTTTAGCTTTTATGTCAATTAATAGATATAAACTTCGTGGTGTTTCAGCTCAAAAAGAGGATGTTCACAATGCTATTAAAAATATAGATAAAGGATTGTTTCCTAATGCTTTTTGCAAAATTATACCGGATTATTTATCAAACAGTAAAGATCATTGTATTGTAATGCATGCCGATGGGGCTGGCACAAAATCTTCTTTAGCTTATTTATATTGGAAGGAAACAGGTGATTTATCTGTTTGGAAAGGAATTGCTCAAGATTCGCTAATAATGAATATTGATGATCTTTTATGTGTTGGTGCAACCGATAATATTTTACTTTCTTCAACTATAGGAAGAAATAAAAAAAGAATTCCTGGAGAGGTTATTTCAGCAATTATAAATGGAACTCAAGAACTTATTGAAGACCTCAGAAAATATAACATTAATATTTTTTCAACTGGTGGAGAAACAGCTGATGTTGGAGATATAGTTAAAACTATTATAGTTGATTCAACCATAACTACACGAATGAAAAGAGAAAACGTGATTGAAAATTCTAATATCCGTTCTGGAGATGTTATTATAGGTTTAGAGTCATATGGTTTGGCTACATATGAAAACACTTATAATGGAGGAATGGGAAGTAATGGTTTAACCTCTGCTAGACACGATGTCTTTGCAAAATATTTAGCTGACAAATACCCTGAAAGCTTTGATAATAGTATTCCTTCATCTTTGATATATTCTGGAAATAAAAAACTAACTGATTCTGTTGAAGGTCTTGATTTAGATATAGGAAAATTAGTTCTATCTCCAACAAGAACTTATGCTCCAATTGTTCAGCAGGTTTTTGAAGAAGTTGGCAGAAAGAATATTAATGGAATGGTTCATTGCAGTGGGGGAGCTCAAACCAAAATCCTCCACTTTATCGATAAGCTACATGTTATTAAAGATAATTTTTTTCCAGTACCTCCATTATTTGAGATAATTCAAAGTGAATCTGGAGCCTCTGGAAAAGAAATGTACCAGGTTTTTAATATGGGACATAGATTGGAGTTTTATGTAGATAACTCGATTGCAGAAGAAATTATATCCATATCTAAAAAATTTAACGTAGCAGCTCAAGTTATTGGAAGAGTAGAGTCTGCACAATTTAAAAAACTTACTCTTAAAACACCTCAAGGTGTTTTCATCTATTAATTATATCGTAATTTTGCTATAATAGTAATAGAATGATAGATAAATTAAATATTATTAAACAGAGATTTGATGAGGTCTCAGACCTAATAATCCAACCCCATATTATTTCAGACCAAAAGAAATATATTCAAATAAATAAAGAATATAAAGATCTTAATATAATTATGGATCAGGGAGACATTTACATGTCTTTAATTGCTAATATAGATGAAGCAGAAAAAATATTAGAAGAAGGAGTTGATTCTGAAATGATAGAAATCGCTAAAATTCAAATTAATGAAGCCAAAATTCAACTTCCTAATTTAGAAGAAAAAATCAAACTTTTATTAATACCTAAAGGTCCAGAAGATTCTAAGAATGCGGTTTTAGAAATTCGAGCTGGAACTGGAGGAGATGAAGCAAGTATTTTTGCAGGGGATTTATACCGAATGTATATAAAATATTGTCAAGATCAAGGATGGAAAACTAGTTTAGTTGATTCAAGTGAGGGAACTGCTGGTGGTTTCAAAGAAATTATTTTTGAAGTTTCAGGAGAAGAAGTTTATGGAACTTTAAAATATGAGTCGGGAGTACATAGAGTTCAGCGGGTTCCACAAACCGAAACTCAAGGAAGAGTTCACACATCTGCCTCAACAGTTATGGTTTTACCTGAAGCTGAAGAATTTGACGTTGAAATAGATATGAATGAAGTTAGAATTGATTATTTTTGTTCATCTGGACCTGGAGGACAGTCTGTAAATACCACATATTCAGCTGTTCGGTTAACTCATGAGCCAACGGGTATTGTAGCTCAATGCCAAGATCAAAAATCTCAACATAAAAACAAGGATAAGGCTTTAAAAGTATTAAGATCAAGACTTTATGAATTGGAATTAAGTAAAAAACTAGAATCAGATTCTGAAAAAAGAAATAGTTTAGTCTCTTCGGGAGATAGATCAGCTAAAATAAGAACATATAACTATCCACAAGGTAGAGTAACTGATCATAGAATAGGATTGACATTGTACGATCTTCAAAATATAATTAATGGTGATATTTCGAAACTCATTAACGAATTGCAGCTTCATCAAAATACTCAAAGATTAAAATCCTCCGCAGAACTTATATGAACCAAGAAGTAATTTTTGAACAAATTAAAGAAAAGCGCTCATTTTTGTGTGTTGGTTTAGATGTTGATTTAGATAAAATACCAAGACACTTATTGTCTGATGCGGATCCTATTTTTTCTTTTTGTAAAGCAATTATTGATTCCACTGCAAGTTACACAATAGCTTATAAGCCAAATATAGCTTTTTTTGAATCTTACGGATCAAAAGGATGGAAATCCTTAGAGAAAGTTTCTAATTATTTGTCATCTAATTATCCTAATATTTTTACTATTGCAGATGCTAAAAGAGCAGATATAGGTAATACTGCATCAAGCTATGCTAAGGCTTTTTTTGAAAATCTTTCTTTTGACTCAATAACACTTTCTCCATATATGGGTAAAGATTCCGTTGAGCCATTCTTAAAATATAAAAATAAATATGCAATCTTATTGACTTTAACATCTAATGAAGGGGCAGAAGACTTTCAATTTTTTGAAAGTTCTGGAACACCTTTATACGAAAGAGTTATTCAGGTTTCTAAAACATGGAAAAACTCTGAAAGAATTATGTACGTAGTTGGAGCTACTAAAGTAAATTACTTAAAGAAAATAAGAAAAATTTTACCTGATTCATTTCTTTTAATTCCTGGTGTAGGAGCTCAAGGAGGGAATTTAGCAGAAGTAGCTTTTAGTGGCATGAATGATCAATGTGGTTTAATTGTTAATTCGTCACGTCAAATTTTATATACAAATCAGGGATTAGGTTTTGATATATCAGCCAAAAATGAAGCCAAAAAACTTCAAAAGGTTATGGAGCAAGAATTAATAAAAAAGGGAATTATTTAAATGCTTCACTATAAGGTACATAGAAATAATAAAACAAACTCTCCATGGATAACATTTATCCATGGAGCAGGGGGTAGTTCTTCAATTTGGTTTAAACAAATTCGATTTTTTTCAAAATATTTTAACTTATTGCTAATTGATTTAAGAGGTCATGGTAATTCCAAAAATTTAATTGTAAATCCTTTTCAGGCTAAGTATACTTTCAAGGTTATTACTGAAGATATAATTGAAGTATTAGATAATCAAAAAATAAAAAAATCACATTTTGTCGGAATTTCATTAGGAACAATACTTATAAGAAAACTAGCCGAAATTTCACCGGAAAGAGTTTTGACAATGATAATGGCAGGGGCAATTATAAAATTGAATTTTCGATCAAGATTAATGATGTATTTTGGAAATTGGACAAAATCATTTTTACCTTATATGTTAATATATAAGATATTTGCTAGGATTGTGATGCCTAATTCTAATCATAAGGAGTCACGTCTATTATTTGTTAGAGAAGCAAGAAAGCTCTATAAAAAAGAATTTTTAAAATGGTATAAATTGACAACAGAAATTATACCTCTATTGAAAATTTTTAGACAGGTTGAGGTGAAAATACCTACTTTATACATAATGGGTGCCCAGGATTATTTATTTCTTACTCCAGTTAGAAAGCTGGTTTCTCAACGTAATCATTCAAAACTAATTGTTTTGCCAGAATGTGGACATGTAGTTAATGTTGAAAAACCAGAATTATTTAACAAAGGCATGTTTTTATTTATTCAAAAAGACTACTAATTTAAAAATTAATTACCTGGCTGTTTTATAGTATACCCTTCTTTTTCTTTAGCAGCACTAACACTTTTTTCAACTTGTTTTAAAAGTTGTTTAGAATCATAAATAACCCCATTGCTAATGGTATATTTAATCCCTCCAACCCTAACTATTTCATTATCTTCGTTAAGTTTTATAGCTCCTGTACCGTATAAAACCTTTAGGTTTTTTAATGGGTTTTCTTCAATAAGAATTAAATCTGCTTGTTTTCCAATTTCTATGGATCCTATTTTTTGATCCATCCCTAAAGCTTCAGCCCCATTTAGAGTTGCGGATCTAATAACTTCAAGAGGATGGAAGCCTGCTTCTCTAAGTAGTTCCAGTTCCCTAACATATGCAAAACCATATAGTTGATAAATAAATCCTGAATCTGAACCTGTTGTTACTCTTCCTCCTCGATTTTTATATTCATTTATAAAAGTCATCCATAATTGAAAGTTGTTTTTCCATGCGACTTCCTGTTCAGTTCCCCAAAAATGCCAATAGGATCCATGAGAAACTTTACTTGGCTCATAAAATTTCCATAATGAAGGAAGAGTGTATTTTTCATGCCATTCCGCTCTTCTTGCTCGATGTAAATCTCTACTAGCCTCGTATATATTAAAAGTAGGGTCTAAAGTAAAATCTAAACTTATTAATTCATTCATAACTGAATTCCAGTGATCTGAGAAGGGTGGTGCAGCTTGTTCCCATAATTTTCCTGCTTCTTCAAACCTATGTTGTTCGTTTTGGTAATTATAATCTAAGGGATAGTTTTGAATTGTTCTATCCTCAAATAATGCTTCTGGTAATCCATACCAATGTTCCATTGAAGTTAATCCAGCTCTTGCAGAATGAAGAACATTCCATCTTGCAACGCTCATTTGTGCATGATGACATGCAGAGCCTAGACCTAGTTTTTTATTTTCTTTTAATGCTGCTTTCATGATTTTTGGATCTGCTCCCAAAAATTTAATTCCATCAGCACCATTTTTCTTATTTTGTTGAACCCAACTAATTGCTTCCTCCGGAGAATTGATACCATTTATACTTCCTTGACCAAAAGATGTATATGTAACTATTCTTGGAGCAATTATTTCATTTTTTTTAGCTCTTTTTTTTAAATCTAATGTGTAATCAACACCTCTTCCACCGGGTTCTCTAACTGTAGTTACTCCATGGGCCAGCCAAAGTTTAAAAACATAGTCCCAATCAGCTCCCTGTGACTTGCCTCCAATATGTCCATGCATATCTATGAATCCAGGTAATAAATACATTCCTGAAGCATCAATTTCCTTACCATCTTTTTTTAGCTTTGGACGTCTACTCTGATTTATTTCTATTCCTGGATAACCAACAGTTTTAATTTGTACAATTTTATCTTGTTCAATAACTAAATCTATTGGACCTATAGGTGGAGCTCCATTTCCATTGATAAGGGTTACTCCTCTAATGATTAGTTGAGAAAACGGACCTTCTGATAATTTTTGAGACGATAAATGAATTGTGTGAAAGATTAATAAAAGAAGAAATAGAAGGTTTTTCATTTTAATTTTTTCTTTTAAAGATAGAAAAAACCCCCAGTTAGAAAAACTGAGGGTCAAAAATCAAAAAAATTAACCTCATGTATATAGAGCCTAGAATGAATAAATAGCTCCTATAACAAATGAGGCTAAATTATCTGAGACACCTGAACCGTCTGCAAATATTTTTTCAGAGGCACTATCAATTCGTATCTCTGGTTTGAGTATCATGTTGCCAGAGGTATAACTTCCGGTTAGAGTTATTGAAGTATTATCAGCATCTCCTGAAGTATTTCCAAAAACTCCTGTAAAATCTTTTTCATCAGAGAACATTTCGCCTCTTAATCCAAGACTGAATGAGTCAGATAATGTTAATTGAGGGTATAGCGCTAGTCCTGAGAAACTTCCGCCCGAAGTATTACTTGATGCTGAAGTAGCATTGATTCCTAAAAAGAAAGATTCTGATAAATTAAATCCACCAGTATAATCAATTTGACTATATCCTTGCCCGCCTAGATAGTTAATATATTGCCCGCTAAAACCAAATTGAATTCCTAACATATATGTGTCATCTGGATTACTTTCAGTGGCATCTGTAGGATTTAAAATACCTATCATTAAAGAGGTGTTTTCAGACAGAGTAAAATCTGCTTTAATACCTGTGTGAGAAAATGGCCCATAAGAGAACATATATGAAGTAGAATAATTGAAATTCGCTGCAGGTGAAATAACTTCATATCCTAAAAAAGTATTAAAGTTACCCATTGTAATTGTTGTTTTTTCATTAACATTTAAATAAACATACATTTGATTGATTATACTGCTTGAATTTCCGACGGATCCAAAAACAGCATCTGCCCCTCTAGGACCATATACTAAATCTGCAACAAAACCAGATTTTTCTCCTTCATATGTAAGAATAATATTTGCCATGCCTAGTGAAAATCCAGGGAGGTTAGCAAAAGATGTTCCTGGAGATGCATCAAAATTATTTGAAAAATTTTGGCGCATATATGTATCAACTGAGCCTGAAACGCTAAATGTAGGAGTTTCTTCTTCCTCGATTTCTTGAGCATAGCTATAGCTAAAAATAGCTGACACTAATAAAACTTGAGTTATTATTTTAAGACTTTTCATAATTGTAATTTTTATTATTTTATTATTTTATTATTCGTAGGCTTGCATTCCGTGTTCTGAAATATCTAGACCTTTTGCTTCTTCTTCTTCTTCAACTCTTAAACCAATAGTTGATTTAATTGTAAAAAAGATTATGAAAGCAGTTGTTATACAGAATACACCTACAATTAATATAGATTTTAATTGAATTATAAACTGTTCTAATCCTGCCATTTCACCAAATATTCCAACTGCAAGTGTTCCCCAGATTCCACAAATCAAGTGAACAGCAACAGCTCCAACGGGATCATCTAGTTTTAGTTTGTCAATAAAAGCTACACCAAATACAATGATTATTCCTGCAATTAATCCAATCCATACAGCATCTGTTGGACTCATTTGGTCAGCACCAGCGGTAATTCCTACCAACCCCCCTAATATTCCATTCATATACATGGTTAGATCATATTTTTTATATAAAACGTTAGCAAATATTGCAGATGAGATTCCTCCCGCAGCAGCAGCGATACAAGTAGTTACAAGTGTAAGAGATGTTAGAGTTGGGTCGGCTGATAAAACAGAACCTCCATTAAAACCAAACCAACCTAACCAAAGGATTAATACTCCTGCAGCAGCAAGTGGAATATTTGAAGCAGGTAGAACTCTTGGTTTTCCGTTTTCATCAAATTTTCCTATTCGGGCACCAAGCAGATAAATACCTACTAATGCTCCCCATCCACCAACAGAATGAACTAATGTTGATCCGGCAAAATCATAGAAGCCCATAGCGTCTAGAAATCCACCTCCCCATTTCCATGATCCTACAATTGGGTATATTAAACCTACATAGAGTATTGTGAAAAGCATAAATGATGTTAATTTGATCCTACCAGCTACTGCACCTGATACAATTGTGGCAGCAGTTGCAGCAAACATTCCTTGAAAAAGGAAATCTGTCCACCATGTGTATCCTCCATCAGCATATCCAAAACCCATTCCTCCTTCAGGAGCTGTAATTCCAAATCCAGCAAATTTTAAAATTCCAGCAGACCCTTCTTCAAATCCCGGATACATTAAATTGAAACCTCCCAATGCGTAAATTAAGAGTCCTGCTGTGATAACAAAAAAGTTTTTAAATAGTATGTTTACTGTATTTTTTTTTTGAGTTAGACCTATTTCAAGAAAGGAAAAGCCTAAGTGCATAAAAAAGACCAAGGCAGTGCAGATCATCATCCATACGTTATTTACAGTTAATATTGTTGTTTCCATTGTTTAATAATTTTAATATATAATTGTTTTAGTTTAGTGAGTTTCCACCTTTTTCCCCAGTTCTAATCCTGTAAGCTTCTTCAACAGGCAGAATAAATATCTTTCCGTCTCCAACTTTATCGGTTGCCCCAGACTCTATAATTGCATCAATAGTGGGTTGGACAAAATCATCATTTACGACAATGGATAAAAATCTTCTTTGAATCTCAGCCGTACTATATGAAATACCACGATAAACGTGACCTTGTTTTTCGTTACCTACGCCGGTAACATCCCAATAGCTAAAAAAGTTTACTTCTACACTATGTAGAGCTTTTTTAACATCGTGGAATTTTGATTTTCTAATTATTGCTTCAATTTTTTTCATGGCTATATGATATTTTAATTTTTCAAAAGTATTATATTAATAACAACACCCCCCTCAAAAAAGGGGTATAGTTATTAATTTTTATTAATATTTAAATTTTAACCCCATTTTTTTAGGGTATAAACAATATTTATATAATAATTTTTAATATATACACAAAAAATAAAGGGGGGCAGGATTATAGATTAATTACGTTTAATAATCCATATCCTAATCGAATCATTAGTAAGCCTATAATAAAACTGGATATTGCATATGAGAAAAATAATATCCAATTTCCATTTTTTAACATAAATAAGGATTCATGACTGAACGCAGAAAAAGTAGTAAGACCACCACAAACTCCAACAGTTAAAAATATTATCCAGTCTGACCTAAAATTTTTAATAGCCCAACTCATGAATATTCCAAGTAGGAAACAACCTAATAAATTTGATAAAAATGTTCCCAATGGAAATCCATTTGAATTCACAGGATTTATTTTACTAATTATATAGCGAATACTACATCCTATTCCACCACCTAGAAAAACTAAAATTATTTCTTTAACAAATTTCATTTTATTGGGTAATATAGACCTGTTAACCAGGTTGTTGAATCTTTACTTTGTTCAGTACCTTTCCAAAAAACTTCAAAAGGAGCATTAAATAGTTTTTTGTTTTGTATTGACATTTCTTTTTCCAATATGGTCCATGCCTTATATCTGTCATGAAGATATCCTTTATGAATCACAGCTAACACATCTTGTTTAGGAAAATAGTTGCAAACAAATTTTAATGGTAGATTAATTTCTGGACAATTGCCTATAGGAATAGCAATTATATATTGTATTGATTCTTCAGAGCGAGAGGTGTAAATTATAAATGGAAAACCATTTTTTAACAATTTTTTATCTTTTATCAATTGATTCAGGTATTTAAATTCTAGTTGTTGAGTACGATCTAAATCTTTTTTTGAAGTTGATAAAATTTTTCCAATATAAAAACCTCCTTTATGAAGTTGCTTTCCCTTAAAGTCATCTATACTTTTAAATTTTGATGAGTTTATTGCAATAAATAAAATAAAAGTAACAATAGAAATTATTATAACAACTTCACCAAAGTTTTTGTTTAAGTTTTTAATCACTTTTGAGTATAAACTTTAATTAAAAAAAGAGAAAAGAGTAAACCCAACATGAATAAAATAATTTTAAAACTTCCTTTAAAATATTCTTCTTGATTTTTTCGGTCTTTTCTATATGAATAGATAATTATAAAAGTAAATGTAACAACAAAAAAAGCAGCAAAAATTAACTGTCCTGAACTAAACACAAATTATTTTTTCACAAAAGTAATGAAAGCCTATGAAATGATGACAGATTTTAATGTTTTGTATTATTTTGCAAAAAAAAATGTTATGATCCAAAAACCACTTGATTCTGTTAAAAAATTTCATAAAGCATTTAATATTGATATTGCTGATTCTCCTACTGTTAATTTAACTTTAGAAAAAATACAATTAAGATATAGACTAATGCAGGAAGAAAATGAAGAGTATTTGTTCGCATCTAAAAATAAAGATATAGTTGAAGTAGCCGATGCTCTTGGTGATATGCTATATATATTATGTGGTACTATTTTAACTCATGGCATGCAATATAAAATTGAAGAAGTTTTTGATGCAATTCAAGAAAGTAATATGAGTAAACTTGGTGATAATGGAAAACCTATATATCGAGAGGATGGAAAAGTTTTAAAGGGCCCAAAATATTTCAAACCTAATATTAAAAATTTTTTTTAAATAAAGTCATTAAACTCCAACTCTCCACTGGTGCGGGTCGTCCGAAATATTATATTGTATTTCTGTGATTGCTCTTTTTAATCTTTTAGCATAAGAATCTTTAACAGATGGAAGTTTATAATCTATATTTTGATAGCCAAAGCCAGTAATTGGAATTATCACGACAGCAGTACCAGCACCGAAAATTTCTTTTAAAGAGCCATCATTTACTGCGTTAACAACTTCATTGATAGTAATTGAGCGAACTTCAACATTTATTCCCATATCTTTAGCTAATTGTATAGCACTCTTTCTTGTTATACCATCGAGTATTCTATCATTAGTGGGGGCTGTGATTAGTTTATCACCTATTCTTACAAAAATATTCATTGTACCAGCCTCTTCAATATATTTATGCTCATTTGCATCAGTCCAAACAACTTGCAGATATCCTTTTTGTTGAGCAATTGAAGTGGGATAAAATTGAGCACCATAGTTTCCAGCTGCTTTAGCATATCCAACTCCACCATCAGCAGCTCTACTATATTTTTCTTCTATTAAAACATTAAACTCAGAGTCGTTATAATAAGATTTAGCAGGGGAACAAATGATAATGAATTTGTATTCTTTTGATGGAGCTGCTTGTACATTAGGTTGGCTAGCAAAAACAAATGGTCTTATATAAAGAGAGTTTCCATCTCCCGATTGAACCCAATCAGAATCCATAGAAAGTAATTTTTTTAATCCTTTCATAAAATAATCTTCAGGAAATTCAGGAATCATCATGCGCTCGCAGGATTTATTTAGACGCAACCAATTTTCTTTTGGCCTAAACATCCATACTTTGCCATTATTATCTTTGTATGCTTTCATTCCTTCAAAAACAGTTTGTCCATAGTGTAGAGCACTTGCAGAAGGGTAAAGAGAGATGGGTTGATAAGGAATGATTTTAGGTATATTCCATTTACCATTTAGATAGTCACAAACAAACATATGATCAGAAAATATTTCTCCAAAAGACAAATTTTTGAAGTCAACTTGATCAATTCTAGTTTTTATATTTCTTTGTATTTTCACGATTTAGATATTTTGGAATAATTTTAATTTTTAAAATTAATTTATTTTAAAACATGTGCACCATTTTTCACCCTAAAAAGTTAGATTAAAAACGATAAAATAACAAAAAAACAGTTTCTTTAGAAAATGTTGAAAAAAATTATAACTCAGGATGGAAGTTATTCGTTGTATGATTCTAATTTAAATGAGACATACCATTCTAAAAAAGGAGCTTTAACTGAATCATTACATGTATATATATCTGAAGGTCTAGATTATTGGATAAAAGAAAATCCTATTTCAGAATCATGTAAAATTTTTGAAATGGGATTTGGAACGGGTTTAAATGCAGTTTTATCAAAAAGATTTTCAGAAGCAAATAAAATAAAAGTAATTTATTCTACTATTGAAAAATTTCCTCTAGGTTTTGAGGAGATCAAAATGGTAAAACCTAAAGACCTCTCTGAAAATGAAAATCAAATATTTAATACTTCATGGAATAAAATTTCGCAGATAAGCCCTTTTTTTAAAATTCATAAAATTCATGATGATTTTTTTAATGTGACTTGTAAGCATTCTTTTGATATAATATTTTATGATGCTTTTGCGTATCATGCTCAACCAATGATGTGGAGTGAAGATGCATTGAGAATTTCAATAGATCTTTTAAAAACAAATGGAGTTTGGGTTAGTTATTGCGCTAAAGGAGAAGTTAGAAGAATAATTCAAAGGCTTGGACTTTTAGTTGAACGTATTCCTGGTCCACCAGGAAAAAGAGAAATGTTACGTGCTATAAAAAACTAATCTATTATTTTTGTTTTAATATATGAAAATACTTATTACTGGAGCTACAGGATTAGTTGGAAAGAATTTAGTAAATAAAGCTTTGGATAGGGGTTTTTTAATTAATTTTCTCACAACTCAAAAAAAAGAAATTGATTCTATTAAGGGATGTAAAGGGTTTTATTGGAACCCTTATAGGGGTGAGATTGATTTAAAGGCTTTTGAAGGTGTTTCTCATCTTATTAATCTTGCAGGTGCATCCATATCCAAACCATGGACGAAGAAACATAAAATAAAAATCATTGAAAGTAGAGTTCTTACATCTCAGATACTATATAACTCATTAGTAGACCTCCATTATGAACTTGATGGAATTGTTTCAGCTTCGGCAATTGGATATTATCCTAGTTGTTTGGATAAATCATATAATGAATCTGACACCTTTAATTCAGAAAGTTTTCTTCAAGGAGCTGTAGAAAAGTGGGAAAATTCAATAGATGAATTAGAAATACACTCAAAATATCTTTCAAAACTTAGAATTGGACTTGTTTTGTCTGATAAGGGAGGTTTTTTATCAAAACTTTTACTTCCAATTAAAATTGGTTTAGGTTTAGCTTTCGGATCAGGTAATCAGTGGCAATCATGGATACATATAGATGATCTTTCAAATTTGATTTTATATAGTATTGAAAATAATTTAAATGGTGTATATAATGCTGTAGCTCCAAATCCTATAACTCAAAATGAGCTTATAAAAAGCTTAGGTAAAAGACTTAATAGATCTATTGTTTTACTAAATATTCCAAAGTTTATATTAAAAATTGCAATAGGAGATAGAAGTAAATTAATCTTAGATAGTCAAAAAATAAGCTCTGATAAAATTTTAAAATCTGGATTTAGGTTTAATCACCAGAAATTTCATCAAGCAATTAGAAACCTTAAACTTAATTAGGTGACATTTTGACATTTTTAAATAAATGGCAATACCTTTGCAATTGCTTCATTAGAAAATATTAAAATTATGTCTAAGGCTAAAGATAAAAAGGCTAAAGTTAAGTCCAAATCTACAACTGCTAGGATTAGCAAGAAAACTGTTAACACAAATAAAAGTGGTTCTGTAGCTAACTTAAAGGAAAACTTGCAAAATGCAAATGAAAAATTTTTACGTCTTTTTGCTGAATTTGAAAATTTCAAGAAAAGAACAGGAAGAGAACGTATAGAGTTATTTAAAACCGCCAATAAAGAATTAATGACAGCTTTAATTCCAGTTATGGACGATTATGACAGAGCAAAATCTCAAATTAATAATGAAAATTCAAGTGAAGAAATAAAGGGTCTTCTACTAATTTTTAACAAAATGAATGAAATTTTGAAATCTAATGGGCTTTCTGAAATTGAAATTTCAGTTGGAGATACTTTTGATTCAGAAATTCATGAAGCTATAACTCAAATTCCTGCTTCAAAAGAAAGTCAAAAAGGAAAAATTATGGATATAGTAGAAAAAGGTTATCAATTAGGTGAAAAGACAATCAGGTTTCCTAAAGTTGTTGTTGGTCAATAAATGTAATTTATGAAAGAAGATTATTATGATATTTTAGGAATTTCAAAGGGAGCTTCTGCTGGAGAAATTAAAAAGGCCTACAGAAAAAAAGCGATTGAATTTCATCCTGATAAAAACCCAGGAGATGAAAAAGCTGAGGCTAATTTTAAAAAAGCAGCTCAAGCTTATGAGATTTTAGGTGATCCAGAAAAAAAATCTAAGTATGATCAATTTGGTCATGCAGCTTTTGAAAATGGTGGTTTTGGTTCTGGTGGAGGAATGAATATGGATGACATTTTTAGTCAATTTGGGGATATATTTGGTGGTGCTTTTAGTGGTTTTGGAGGAGGTTTTAGCCAACAAGGATCAACTCAAAGGAGAGGTAGTAATCTTAGAATAAGAGTTTCATTATCTCTTGAAGAGATACTTTTAGGTGTTGAGAAGAAAGTCAAAGTTAAAAGAAAAGTTCAGTCGCCTGGATTGAGTTACATTAGATGCAATAACTGCAATGGTTCAGGTCAAGTAAATAAAATTACGAATACTATTTTGGGTAGAATGCAAACCTCTGCCCCTTGTCATTCATGTGGTGGATCTGGACAATCAATTGAAAATCGTCCATCAGGTTCAGACTCCCAAGGCATGATAAATGAGGAAGAAACAGTATCTATTAAAATTCCAGCAGGGGTTGAGGAAGGAATGCAATTGAAAGTTTCTGGAAAAGGTAATGCTGCATTAGCTAATGGTATTTCTGGTGATTTATTAGTACTGATTGAGGAAAAGCCTCATGAATCATTCATTAGGGAAGGTCAAAACCTTCATTTAGATGTTTATGTAAGTATTTCAGAGGCAGTTCTTGGAGTCTCTAAAGATATTCAATTGTTAAATGGAAAAGTAAGAATAAAGCTTGATCCAGGAATTCAGTCTGGAAAAACTTTAAGGCTTAGAAGTAAAGGTCTTCCTGACGTTAATGGTTATTCAAGTGGAGATTTATTAGTTCACATTAATGTTTGGACGCCAAAAGTATTAAACAGGGATCAAAAGAAATTTTTTCAGAGTATGATAGATGACGATAATTTTGAGCCTAGACCTGACAAATCTGATAAATCATTTTTTGAGAAGGTTAAAGATATGTTTGCTTAGTTTTACAATGCTTCTGTTTTTAGCCTTTTCAAGTCTAACTTCTTTCTTTTAAATTAAAAAAAATGTTTTAATTTTTGTAGTATATTAGAAGATGAATTTAACGCAAAACCCGTTTATAAAATTCTTAAATTTAGAGATCCCTTTAGGTAGTACTATTGTGATTACTCCAAGATCAATATTAATTATTTTATTTGTCTTTTTTATTACTTGGCTAGTTCTTAAAACCTTTAAAAAAATTATTCATAGAGCATTATCTAATGAAGCCAAAATAAAGTTTAAAAGTATTTTTTCATTTTTTAACTATTTCATATATATCGTTGTTATTTTAGTTACAATTGATACTCTAGGTCTTAATTTGACAGGTTTTTTTGCTGCATCAGCTGCTTTGCTAGTTGGATTTGGATTGGCCCTTCAAACATTTATTCAAGATATTATTTCTGGTGTTTTTATAATTGCAGATCAGGCAGTTCATGTTGGAGATATAATTCAAATAGATGGACAAATAGGTAAAGTTGAAAATATTACATTAAGAACAACTAGAGCAGTTACAAGAGATAATAAAGTTTTAATAATTCCTAATCATATATTTTTAACTAAAATATTATACAATTGGACAGAAAATGGTGCATTAATTAGGGAATCTGTTTCTGTTGGGGTTGCATATGATACTGACACTGAACTTTTACAAAAACACCTTATTGAATTAGCTTTAAACCACCCATTAATACATAAAGAAAATAAGCCGATTGTTTTATTCGAAGACTTTGGAGATAATGCATTAAAATTCACCATAGTTTTCTCTATGTCGAATAGTTTTAACTTGTATAAAGTAAAAAGTGATTTGCGCTTTTCAATGAATAAACTATTTAAAGAGAAAGGTATTGAAATTCCTTATCCTCAACGTACGGTAAGTATTATAAATTCAATTGAAAATTAAGTATGGTAAAAATTTTAATTATTGAAGATGAAGAGCCTATTAGAAGAGTTTTGCATCGAATATTAACCGAAGAAGACTCTTCATATGAAGTAGATGAAGCTATTGATGGTAAAGAAGGTCTTGAAAAAATTAATAATAACAGTTATGATCTTGTATTATGTGATATAAAAATGCCCAAATTTGATGGCATAGAAGTTCTTGAAAGTGTAAAAACTTTAAATAAAACTTTACCTTTTATTATGCTCACTGGTCATGGTAATATTTCAACAGCTGTAGAGGCTATGAAGCTTGGCGCATATGATTTTATTTCTAAACCTCCAGACCTTAATAGGTTGTTAAATTCTGTAAGACACGCACTGGAAAACAATAGTTTAGTAACTGAAAATATCATATTAAAAAAGCAGGTTGCAAAAAAATATCAAATAATTGGAGAGTCAAAAGCGATTAAAGTTGTTCATGATTTAATAGATAAAGTTTCTCCAACAGAAGCAAGAGTTCTTATTACTGGAGAAAATGGAACTGGAAAAGAATTGGTGGCTCATAACTTACATCAAAAAAGTAAAAGATCTAAAGCTCCATTTATTGAGGTTAATTGTGCTGCAATTCCATCAGAGCTTATTGAAAGTGAACTTTTTGGTCACATTAAAGGGGCTTTTACATCTGCTATTAAAGATAGACCAGGTAAGTTTGAATCGGCTAACAACGGAACACTTTTTTTAGACGAAATTGCAGACATGAGTCTTGCTGCACAAGCTAAAGTTTTAAGAGCTCTTGAAGAAAATAAAGTTCAACGAGTTGGTGGAAATAAAGACATTTTAGTTAATGTTAGAGTTATTGCTGCAACTAATAAAGATTTGAGTTTTGAAATTAAAAATGGTCGTTTTAGAGAAGATCTATTTCATAGACTAGCGGTCATATTAATTGAAGTACCTCCATTAAAAGATCGTAAAGAGGATATTGGTCTATTGGTTGAACATTTTGTTAAGGCTCTTTCAAAGGATCAAGGTCTTGAGTTAAAAAGTTTTGACTCAAAATCTATTGAATCTCTAAAAAATTATCCATGGTCTGGTAATATTAGAGAATTAAGAAATGTTATAGAAAGACTTATGATTTTAGGAAATAATCCAATAACTCAAGAAAATATAAATCAATTTGCGCCAAAATAAATTTTAACATGTTTCGTTATTTCTGTTTTTTATTATTGAGTTCCATTTTTTCATATTCGCAGGATAATCAAAATATTAAATCTCAAATAAAATCTTTTTATAACCATTCACTAACTAATGGTAAAAGTTATGAATGGCTTGAGCATTTATCTAATCAAATTGGAGGTCGATTATCGGGCTCTCTTAACGCCGAAAGGGCAGTTCAATGGAGCAAAGAGGAATTAGAGGATCTTGGATTAGATAAAGTATGGCTTCAACCAGTTATGGTTCCTAAATGGGTAAGAGGAAATTTTGAATATGCTAGTATAGAAAGTTCAACAGGTAATTCAATTAAGGTTTCGATTTGTGCTCTTGGAGGGTCAGTAGCTACTCCTAACTCTGGTATTAGAGCTGAAGTATTAGAAGTAAAGTCTTTTGAAAAATTAAAAGAATTAGGTACAGATAAAGTAGCTGGAAAAATTGTGTTTTTCAATCGTCCAATGGATCCAACAAAAATTAATACATTTTCATCATATTCAGGATCAGTCAATCAAAGAATAAATGGAGCTGAAGAAGCAATAAAATATGGGGCTGTAGCTGTTATTGTTCGATCAATGAATCTTAGTAATGATGATTTTCCACACACAGGATCTATGTATTATGGATCTACAAAATTAAGAGATAGAATTCCGGCGGCGGCAATAAGCACTAACGGAGCTAACCTATTAAGTTCAATGTTGAGATTAGACCCCAATCTAAGGTTTTTTATTAAACAAAATTGTCAAAATTATCCAGATGTTTTATCTCATAATGTTATTGGTGAGATAAAGGGAAGTGAATTTCCAAATAAAATTATTTTAGTTGGAGGTCATCTTGATTCATGGGATTTAGGTGATGGATCTCATGATGATGGAGCAGGTGTTGTACAATCAATGGAAGTTTTAAATCAATTCAAGTCTTTAGGAATAAAACCTAGACATACATTAAGAGTTGTTCTTTTTATGAATGAGGAAAATGGTCTACGCGGAGGAAAAACATACGCAAAAATTGCTATTAAAAAAAGTGAAAACCATTTTTTTGCATTAGAATCTGATGCAGGAGGTTTCACACCAAGAGGTTTTTCTTTTGATTCATCTGACTCTGTATTTAAAAAAATCAAATCATGGAAACAATATTTTAAACCATACCTGATAAATGAATTTTATCAAGGGGAGGGAGGAGCTGATATAGGCCCTCTTAAATCAACGGGTACTGTTTTAGCTGGCTTAAGACCTGATTCTCAAAGATATTTCGATTATCATCATTCTTCAAAAGATACTTTTAATGCAATAAATAAAAGAGAACTTGAACTAGGTGCAGCTACAATGAGCAGTTTAATATATTTAGTTGATATTTTTGGTTTTTAAAGTGTAAATTAGCCGAAAATTTTTTCATGGGCTCTCTTACTGCCTACACTAAGGAGTTTAATTATAATTTAAAGCTTGCAACACCTGTTATTACTGCTCTTCTTGGACACACTTTTGTTCAGCTAGTAGATAATATAATGGTTGGTCAATTAGGGACAGCTTCTTTGGCAGCCATTTCATTAGGAAATAGTTTCTTTTGGGTAGCCATGTCAATAGGTATTGGCTTCTCAACAGCAATAACTCCTTTGATTGCTGAGGCTGATGGTCAGGGAAACATTATAAAAGGAAGAAAAGTTCTTATTCATGGACTTCTTTTATGTATTTTTTTAGGAATAGTTTTATCGATATCTGTTTTATTGGCTCAGCCATTATTATATAAAATGGGGCAACCTGATCAAGTAGTTGACTTTGCATATAAATATTTGTTTTGGGTAGGAATTTCTTTAATTCCATTATTAATTTTTCAAGCATTCAAGCAGTTCTCCGATGGTCTTTCATACACTAAACCCTCAATGTATGCTAGCTTATTGGCAAACTTTTTTAATGTAATATTAAATTACATGCTAATTTTTGGTAATTGGGGAGCTCCGGCTATGGGAATTGAAGGAGCAGCAATAGGCACGCTTGTTTCAAGATTATTAGCTTTAATTTTTATGATTGCTTATTTATTTATTGATAAAAAATTCTCTCCATATGTTAGAAATATAGTTCGAAAAGGATTAGATAAATTACTTTTTATAAAAATTTTTAAACTTGGATTTCCAAGTGCTGCAATTGTGTTCTTTGAGGTTACTTTTTTTACATGCGCAGTTTGGTTATCAGGATTATTAGGGAAAAATCCTCAGGCTGCAAATCAAATTGCATTAAATCTATCTACTGTTACTTTTATGTTTGCCATGGGATTTGGTGTAGCTGCAATGATTAGGGTAGGTAACCAAAAGGGTAAAAGAAATTATATTGAACTTCGGCGTGTTGCTCTTTCAATTTTCTTATTGATTTTTATTTTTGACATTATTTTTTGCTTATTCTTTTTACTTTTCAACGATCAACTCCCTTGGATATATTTAGATATTGAAAACTCTAGTAATATGTCAGACATATATGAGGTTGTTAAGTTATCAGCTAGTTTACTTATAATATCAGCTTTTTTTCAGATATCAGATGGTTTACAGGCAGTTGTCCTTGGGGCTTTAAGGGGATTACAAGATGTTAACTTACCAGCTTTAATAGCTTTCTTTTCTTATGGTTTAATTGGACTACCTATTTCATATTTTTTAGGAATTAAAATTGAATATGGAGTTACAGGTATTTGGATAGGCCTACTTGCTGGACTAACTTCTTCATCAATTCTTTTATTGCTTCGATTTCAATATCTTACCAAAAAATTAATTAATAAAAATGTCTAAAATTAAGAATGAATTTTTACCAAAATATCTAATTGCAGATAATTCAAAACACCCTGAAAGTATTTATGTAGTTCATACAGAGTATCCACGCTTTATTTTAAATGTATCAAATGATAACATATATTGGCTTGAAGAGTTCAGTAAAGAGGATGAAAATGAAATTCTAGATACTTCAGAAGCTTGGATAGATAATGCATTAAAGTTTTACGATTCTGAAATTAGAAGCATTAAGTAATGATTGAAACCCTATTAGAATTAGATAAATTACTATTCCTTTTTTTAAATGGATTAGGGAGTCCTTCTTATGATGCATTTTGGCTTGTTATAACTAATAAGCTTTTAAATGCATTCATTTATTTTATTTTGACTTTGTATTTTTTTAAAAAAACCAATTTAAAGTATTTCGTTTTACTTTTATTATCTATTTCTGTTCTGATTTTATTCACAGATCAATTCACTAATTTCATTAAACATGTAGTTTCAAGACCTAGACCTTGTTATGAAGAATATTTTCAAGAATTGATTAGACTAGTTAAATCCAATTGTGGTGGAGCTTTTGGCTATTTTTCTGGACATGCTTCTAATTCTTTTGCTTTAGCTTTTTTCTTTTCAAGATTATTGTCATCAGAACTAAAACAACTACCTATATTTTTATTTTTATTTGCTTTCCTAGTTGCATATAGTAGAATTTATATAGGAGTTCACTATCCATTAGATGTTTTTTCAGGAGCTGTAATAGGATCTTTTTTAGGTTTTATAGGTTATTTTTTATGGAGTAAATATGTATATTCTGATCAGATAGAGAAAAAGTAGATGTTCTTTTTAGTGGTTAGATTTTAATAATTTAGGAAATCTAGCTTTAAAACTGTTTAATCTCGGAATAGATACACTTTTTACATATGGATTATTTGGATTAAGCTTTTCATAATCTTGATGATATTCTTCTGCGTAATAGAATTTTTTTAATCCTTTAATTTCTGTAACAATTTTACTATTGAACACATTGTTTTTTTTAAGTTTTTCAATATATTTTTCAATGATTATTTTTTCCTTTTGATTTCTATAAAATGCTATAGACCTATATTGAGTCCCTCTATCTGGGCCTTGTTTATTTAATGTTGTTGGATCATGAGAGCCAAAGAAAACTTCAACTAGAGTATAGTAAGACACTAAAGAAGGATTATAAATCACTTCTACAGATTCTGCATGACCAGTATTTCCAGTACCAATTTGATTATATGTTGGGTTTAATGTATTTCCACCAGCATAACCTGAATATACTTCTTTAACACCATTAACACTTTCATAAATTGCTTCAACACACCAGAAACACCCAGACGCAAAATAAGCTCTTTCAGTATTTTGATATTGTCTTAAATGATTTGATTCTAATTTGTTATCATGAATTTTTATATTTTTCATTTTCCCATAGTATGATTGAAGAGAAAGAAAAATTGAAAGTAAAATAATTTTGATCTTCATTTAAATTTAATTGTTTTTATCAATAAAATTAATAATGTGTTTTGAATATTGTTTCCAGGAATATTTTTTAATCGAATTTTTAATGTTTTTAATAAAAAAATTATTTCTATCTAAATTTAACATCTCCATTAACTTTATAGATATATCCTGGGGGTCCTGTGAGCACACCAACCCAGTTTTGTCATTTATAATTGGAGTTTTTAATCCTAATAAATTTGTTACCAAAATTGGAGTTTCAAAGTGATATGCTAATGAAATTACACCACTTTGTGATGCGGATTTATATGTTAGAGAAATTAGATCTGCTGAAGAAAAATAAAGTTGAGTAGAATTTATATCCGCAAATTTAGGAATTAGATATATTTTTTCTTCCAATTTTAATTTTTTTATAATTGATTTATATTTAGTTATGGGTTCATAAAACTCTCCAACGATTGCTAGTTTGACATTAGATATACTTGTAGGAGCTTTTGCAAAAGCTCTTAAAAGATTATCCAATCCTTTATAAGATCTAATTAAACCATAAAATAAAACAATTGGCACATTAGCATTCCATCCTAGTTTTTTTCTAGCTTGTGATTTGGATGTCTTTTTTGGAAGATTATCACTAATAGGATGAAATCCAGAAAAGACATTAGAGTTTGTGTCTTTTTTTATTTCCAATGCAACATTTTCAGATAATGTTAAATAGGAATCTATGTTTTTAGAAAACACTTTATTTAATATTTTGTCGTAAAATTTAGGTTCATGGGGAGTCCAATTATCAACTAAAGCAATTTTTTTAATTTTTTCATTAAGTTTTTTTATTATGTTGACATAACAGGGGGCTAAAAGTGGAGTGTAGTATCTGAAAATAATAACTTTTGGATTTATTTTATTAATCTCATTACCAATTTTCACCCAGTTGAAAGGATTGTAACTGTGTAAGTTAATTTCAATTTTTAATGCATTTGGTTTGTGATCAGAACTGAATTGACTGTCGCCTGGAAACAAAAATTTTGGATAGAGTTTTTTAAAAGTAAATAGTTTAACAGATTTACCTAATTTAATTAAACTTGAAGCTAATTCATGCTGCGTGTCAGCTATTCCTCCTCTATATGGAGGTGCAGGTCCTATTAATAAATAATCAACCTTTAGCATAAATAAGTTTTTCAGGAAGAGAAATAAAAAACACGCTTATTAATGTTAGACTTAGATATATTATAATAAAATAAAGAAATATTTGAGAAAAACTTCCATATAAATTCCATTGATACGGCAGTGTAAAATATATTAAAGCTGAAGAACATCTAAAAATTTCAAATGATTTAGACCATTTAAAACCGTCCATAACTGATGTAAACCCAAAAATACTTGTCATAATTAAAATTCCTATTTCTAGCCGATTAAATGGAGTCAAATCAGAAAAAAAAGCTAAAAAATAATATAGAAGAATATTTATTCCAATAAATTGAAAAATTGCCCATAATTTATTTTCAAAACTTTCCTTTGTTACATATTTTTTTCGGGAATAAACATCTGTTATGATTTGTATAGGATATTTTTCTTTAACATCCTCAGGCCTCCAGCCAGTTGGTTTAAACCATATATAGAATTTGTCTTTCCAATCTTTTGTATAAAATGCATCTTTTGTAAGTCTCCATAAATGTTGAAAGTTAATCCAAAAAGGATTCCATGTTTGCACAGGTTTTAAAACGCCATAAACAGGCTCAATCTCATCTAATTCTTCTTGAAAAGTTCCAAATATTCTATCCCAGATACAAAAAATTGATGAGAGATTTTTATCTATATATTCAGGATTAATTGCATGATGTACCCTATGTTGTGATGGAGTTACTATGAAGTATTCTAAAAAACCTAATTTACCAATGTGTCTAGTATGGTACCAGAATTGAGCAAATAAATGAAGTGGAGTTAAAATAGATATAATTTTATAAGGAATACCAATTATTGCTGCAGGGATTAGAAATAAGGCGGTAAACCCAATTAAATTTGAAATACTTTGCCTTAATGCGCAGGCTAAATTAAATTCTTCACTACTATGATGAATAACATGTATATTCCAAAAAATATTTACTTTATGTTTTAGACGATGAATCCAATATTGAGCAAAGTCAATACAAATAAAAGCTATAATCCATAGCCAATAAGTATTAGGTAGGCTAATAATTGAGATTTTTTCTAACAAAAATGGATAAGAAATTAAAATAACTATCAATCCAAGAGAATTTTTTATGGTTTGTGTTATTCCAGATGTCATACTTGTTAATGTGTCAGTAAAAGTATATGTTTGAAACCCTTTAAAATGCCCATAAGTAATTTCCAAAAGTACTAAAAAAGTAAAACTGGGGATCGCAATTAAAAGAGCATTTGTATAAGCTTCCATTTTATTATTTTAATTTTCTACTAAAACCCATTCTCCTTTTGCAATTAGAGGTTCAGCTTGTTTATATTTTAAAATTTTAGAGCTACCATTTATTACATGTTGAATTGTAACTTTCTCATTTCTTCCAATCTTAGGTTTTTGTCTAATAATTGTTTCTATTTGTTGTCTTTGTGAACTAGCATTAGCTCCTATAGATCTGTTTTGAGCAGCAGCTTGGTCAGTATTTAAGACTTCATCTTTTTGAGTTGCATAGCTTCTTTGCTTAGTAGAAGTTTTTTTTGCCTCTTGTATTGAAGATTCATTTTGGGAAGGTAAACTACCTTTTATTAGAAAAGACAAAGTATCTCGATTTAATAAACTGATCATCTCTTTAAATAATTCAAAAGATTCAAACTTATAAATCAACAATGGATCTTTTTGCTCATGAACAGCTAATTGAACTGATTGCTTTAGTTCGTCCATTTTTCTTAGGTGGGTTTTCCACACATCGTCAATAAATGCTAAAGAAATATTACGTTCAAAATCATCAACTAATTTTCTACCATTTGAATCATAAGCTTTTTTTAAATCTGTCACAACATTAATTGATTTAATTCCATCTGAAAAAGGAACGACGATTCTTTCGAATTTATTTCCAGGACGTTCATAAACATTTTTAATCACACTGTAAGCTATTTTTGCATTTGAACTGGTTTTATCATCGTAATATTTTAATAAAAATTGATACAACTCTTGAATCAAAGAATCTTCCGTAGAATCCTCAAAATGATTAACATTAATTGGAGCTGTAATAGAGAAGTTTGTTATAACTTCAAATTCAAAGTTTTTATAGTCATTAGAAGCTTTATTTCTTAGAATAATTTCTTCACAAGTATCATAAAGCATGTTAGCGATATCTAATTTTAATCTATCTCCACTTAACGCATTTTTCCTACGCTTATAGATTACTTCACGTTGTGCATTCATTACATCATCATATTCAAGTAATCTTTTTCTGATTCCAAAATTATTTTCTTCAACTTTTTTCTGAGCTCTTTCTATTGATTTGGTCATCATTGAATGTTGAATAACCTCACCATCTTCAAGCCCCATTCTATCCATAACTTTAGCAACTCTTTCAGACCCAAATAACCTCATAAGATTATCTTCAAGTGAAACAAAAAACTGAGAACTCCCAGGATCTCCCTGTCTTCCAGATCGACCTCTTAATTGTCTATCAACTCTTCTTGAGTCATGTCTTTCAGTACCAATAATTGCTAAACCTCCGGATTCTTTAACTATTTCAGATAGTTTAATATCAGTTCCTCTTCCAGCCATATTAGTTGCAATTGTAACTATTCCGGGGTTTCCAGCCTCAGCTACTATATCAGCTTCTTTTTTATGTAATTTAGCATTTAAAACATTGTGTTTGATTTTTCGTATTGTTAAGGTTTTACTTAATAATTCAGAAATTTCAACTGAGGTGGTACCTATAAGAATAGGCCTACCATTATTTGAGAGTTTTGTAACTTCATCTATTACGGCATTGTATTTCTCACGTTTTGTTTTATATATTAAATCATTTTCATCATTTCTAGTTATTGGACGATTTGTTGGTATTTCAATAACGTCTAGTTTGTATATTTCCCAAAACTCACCAGCTTCTGTTATAGCAGTACCTGTCATCCCAGATAATTTTTGATACATTCTAAAGTAATTTTGGAGTGTGACAGTAGCAAAAGTTTGAGTTGCTGCTTCAATCTTTACATTTTCTTTAGCTTCAATAGCCTGATGAAGCCCGTCTGAATATCTTCTTCCATCCATTATTCTTCCCGTTTGTTCATCCACTATCATTACCTTATTATCCATTACAACATATTCAATATTTTTTTCGAATAAGGTGTATGCTTTTAATAATTGATCCATCGAATGAATCCTCTCGCTTTTAACATTGAAATCTTTAAAAAGAAATTCTTTTTCTTTTGCTTCTTTTTCAGGCTTTAGTCCTTTTGATTCTATATTTGCAATCTCTGACCCAATGTCTGGAAGAACAAAAAGATTTGAATCATTGCTTTTGCTTGACAGTAATTCTGTTCCTTTTTCAGTAAGGTCTATTTGATTGTTTTTTTCATCAATTACAAAATATAAATCCTCATCAATTATATGCATATTACGGTTGTTATCTTGCATATAAAAATTTTCATTCTTCTGAAGTAATTGCTTTATTCCTTCTTCGCTTAAAAATTTAATAAGAGCTTTGTTTTTTGGCAGTCCTCGAAACACCCTATATAGTAGTTTTCCTCCTTCTTCTTTATTTCCTTCTTTTATTTTGTTTTTTGCTTCTGCAAGCACATTATTTAAAAGGGATTTTTGTTTTAAAACTAGATCTGAAACTTGAGGTTTAAGTTGATTAAATTCATGTCTGTCACCTTCTGGAGTTGGACCAGAAATAATTAGAGGAGTTCTGGCGTCATCAACTAATACAGAATCAACTTCATCCACTATTGAATAATTATGTTTTCTTTGAACTAAATCCTCAGGGCTATGAGCCATATTATCCCTTAAATAATCGAATCCAAATTCATTATTTGTACCATAAGTTATGTCTGCTAGATAAGCTTCACGTCTTTCTGGACTATTTGGCTTGTGATAATCTATGCAGTCAATTGTAAGTCCGTGAAATTGAAAAATTGGAGCCATCCAAGCACTATCTCTTTTAGCTAAATAATCATTCACAGTAACTAAGTGAACACCTTTCCCAGTTAATGCATTTAGGAATACGGGGAGAGTAGCTACAAGAGTTTTACCTTCTCCAGTTTGCATTTCAGCGATTTTTCCTTGGTGAAGAACTACACCACCTATAAGCTGAACGTCATAATGAACCATATCCCAAGTAATTGGTTTTCCAGCGGCATCCCAGTGGTTTTTCCAAATTGCTTTATCATTTTTTAGTTGAACATAATCATGTTTTGATGATAAAACACGATCAAAATCTGTTGCTGAAACTTCAAGAGAAGAATTTATTTTAAATCTTCTTGCAGTTTCTTTTACAATTGCAAAAGCTTCAGGAAGAATAACTTCGAGTAGACTTTGAACAACTGTATAGGCATCCTCTTCTAAAGAGTCAATTTTTATATATAATTGCTCTTTTATTTCATAACTTTTGGTAGTTTCAATTTCAATTTCTATATCTGCAATTTCTTTATCTATATCAGATCTTTTTTCTTTTATTTGCTTTTTTAAGTTATAAGTTTTATTTCTTAGCTCATTATTAGTGATATTTTCAAATTTTTTTTGAATTTGATTTATTTCTACTACTAAAGGTTGAATCTTTGATATGTCTTTTTGGGCTTTATCACCCACAAATGTTTTAAAAACACGATTTAAAAAACTCATTAAAATTTAATTTTTCAACCCTCAAATGTACGCAAAAAAAAAGCCTCAAACGAGACTTTTTTATGATTTGAAACGATTATTAATACTCATCTTCATTCCAAAGATAATCTTCTTCAGTGGGGAAATCTGGCCATATTTCTTGTATAGATTCATATATATCATCCTCATCCTCCATAGATTGGAGATTTTCAACAACTTCCAATGGAGCTCCAGTACGAATAGAGAAGTCTATTAACTCGTCTTTTGTTGCTGGCCACGGGGCATCACTTAAATAAGATGCAAGTTCTAAAGTCCAATACATGAGTAATATTTTTTGCAAAAATAGAATCTTTATTAAGTTGAACAACTTTTTAATGTTTTTTTTACAAAATTTTTTTTATTAAATCATATTATTAAGATGCCATTACATTATTCCTATTTTAAAGTATTCTGGTTTATTACCATTTCTTTTCATGACCAATGCCCAAAAATAAAAGTCAATTAGTACATATTTTTTTTCTTTCACCATAGCTTTTATTATAGATCTTAAATTTTGACTATTTTCTATAAATAGAATGAAATCAGTGTATTTTGTATTTAATTTTTCTATAGATTTAAGTGGATTGTCTTTCGAGCAGATTTTTAATATAATTTGATTAGATTGATTATGACCATTATAATTTTTTATAAAGCTTTTTAACACTTTAATAATATATAATGAATTACTTTTTAAGCTTTCATTTGTAAATATATTTCTTCTTTTTTTTATCCACTTGTCATTAAAAAAACAACTGGTTATTAGATCATAGACAAAAGGTGAATGAACTCCGTGATTTGTTTTGGATTTTGCACAAAATTTTATATAGTCAAATATTTTGATCACTTAAATTTTTTATATTTACCACTAACGGCAACTAAGAAATATAGTATTAGTGTTAGAAAACATATTCGTGCGATAAAATCACCATATTTTGTATAAAATGTTATTGATTTTATTATAGGAATTTCACCTTGAATTATTCCTTTTGATCCATAAGGCAGGGTTTTGATGTATTCACCTTTTTCATTTATTAATGCAGAAATACCAGTATTTGCACTCCTAGCGATTGCTCTTCTGTTTTCAATAGCCCTTAACCTAGTGATGCTTATTAATTGTTCATGCCCTGCTGTGTTTCCCCACCACGCATCATTTGATATAACGGCAAAAAAATCAGCTCCTAAACGAATATATTCTGTATTAAATTCACCATAAATTGATTCATAACAGATCACTGGTGCAGCTTTAATGTTTTTATATGGATGTAAGAAAATAGATCTATTTTTTTGAACTACTCTATTAGAGATAGTTCCTCCAAGATCTATCATATACTTGCCAAAAATGGGCATTAATAGATTAGCATAGGGGAGGGTCTCAACACCTACAACTAATTTCGATTTATGATAAAAACCAGTATTTTCATTAAACGATATTGCAATTGCAGAGTTGTAAAAATCTGCCCAAAGATTATTTCGAATCTTATTTGATGTTTTTGTATGAGTTATATCTGAGTAGGTATTAAAAAATTGAATACCTGTAATAAGTTGAGTTTTTTCAAATTCATTTATTGATTTCTTTATTTCTTTATTTAAATCACTAAATTCAAAGTTGTCCAATCTTTCACCAAATCCATTGGAAAAATAGGTTTCAGGTACAATTATATAATCTATGTTTTTATCTTTAAAACTTTTTATTTGCTCAATAAGTTTTTCAAGAAATTGAATGTTTGAATAAAGATATTTTTCCTCATAAGGGTCTATGTTTGGCTGTACGGATAAAATTTTAATTTTATTTTTGGATACGTCAATGTTAATGTAAATTATTAATGAAATTAGTATAGGAAATGCAATTGATATAATCCATTTAAAAGATTGTCTAAAAATATTTTTCAAATTATATTTTCCTCCTAAATCTTTAAAAACCCCATATAATCCAATATTTACAATTAAAATCCATAATGATCCGCCAAAAACTCCAGTATACTCATACCATTGAATCCAATATATATGTTCTGAAAACCCATTACCAAGATTTAACCAGGGCCAAGAAATATCCCAATTTAAGTGTAGCTTTTCAAAAGAGATCCAAATACTTATTAAAAATGCATAAGCTCCTTTATTTGGGAGTCTCTTTTTACTCCAGTGAAAGGACAAAAACAGAATACTAAAAAACAATGAATTAAAAATATTAGCAATAAGCATTCCTGACACTGAAGCGTTTATAAGCCACCATGTTGTAGTTAAATTCCAAAATAGAAATGTTAAATAACTAAACCCCCAAATTCTTAAAGTTTTATGCCCTTTATTGTCCGAATTAATTTTTTCTTCTATAAAAAATAGAGGAATAAAAATAAAAAACAGGAAGATTGGATGTCCGAAAGTGGGCCAACCAAGAAAAAATAATAAAGCTGAAATTAGAGAAAGTAACCAAGAATTTTTTATCATATTCATTTAAAAGTGAAAGTTAATTTTTTTTACACTTTTTAGCTCTAATTAGCATAAATATTTGTTTTTTTACTGATAGATGAAGAAAGTAGTTAAGCAAATACCAAATTTAATTACAACTGCTAACCTATTGTGTGGTTGTTTAGCTTGTGTTTTTGCTGGATTAAACCAGTTTGAAGCTGCTTTTTGGACTGTGTTATTGGGCATTACTTTTGATTTGTTTGATGGAATGATTGCTAGGTTATTAAATGTAACAAGTGATTTAGGATTGCAACTTGATTCTCTAGCTGATATTATTACTAGTGGTTTTACGCCAGGGATAGTAGTTTATCAATTATTTATAAGAAGTGGGGTTCTTGTAGATGATTTTAAAGTGAATATTTTTTCTGAAACCATTGTTTTTTCAATTGCTCCTCTAGCATTAATAGCTTTTCTCCTTCCAATTGGTGCAGCATTTAGACTAGCCAAATTTAATTTACTTCAGTCAAAATCTTTAGATTTTTTCGGACTACCTACCCCAGCAAATGCTTTGTTTTTCTGTAGCCTGCCATTAATGATAGCTCACCCATCATTTTCATTTATAGCTCCTTTGTTTAAATCTGCTCATGTTTTAATATTCCTGATTTTTTTATCCGTTTTTATGATGAACAGTAATTGGCGATTATTTTCATTAAAAATCAAACCTAAATCTGGAATTAATATTTTTATTTTTCCTTTAATTCTTTTTATAATTTCATTATTTCTAGTTTATATTTATCAAGGAGCTGGATTTCCAATAATTATATTAATTTATTTAATACTTTCAGCCACTAGAAATTGGATTTTATTTCAAACTTGACATCTAAATTAATTGTTAGGTTATTTATTATATCCATTGATTATTTGGAGCGGTTAGTTTTCCACCAGCATCTCCAGTATTAATAACATCGTTTGGCTCTACCAGCATTATTTTACATTCATTTTCGGAATAAGGTCTGTGTGTTTCCCCCTTTGGAACAACTATCATTTCACCACTATTAATTTCAACTGTTTTATCACTAAACTCAATATTTAATTTTCCATCTAATACAATAAAAACCTCATCTGTTTTATCATGTTTGTGATTAATAAAATCACCTTTTGTTTTTACCAACTTAAATTGATAATTATTCATTTTAGCAATAACTTTCGGAGACCAATAATCCGAAAACTTATTAAATTTTGTTTTAAAATTTATTGTTTTTCTCATTGTAACTTATTATTAAAATTTAATTAAAGTAAAACAAATTAATCTTTACTTATTTGCAGTATAAATTGATGTTACTCCAAGCATTTGTGGAAAAGCCTTAATTTTTTCTAAACCAATTGCTAATGGACTACCTAATCTAGCCACAATAACTTCATTGGGTTTTTTTGAATCAAAAACAACAATTCCATAGGCGCCTATAACCTGGTTGAGTGCTATTCTAATAGCTTTACCAAGTGTTATATCTTCTTTTTTTTGAATATCTTAAATAAGATTTACTAAAACTTCAGAGTCAGTATCTGAATAAAATTTATAACCATGTTCAATTAATTCTTCTTTTAAGATATCATAATTTTCAATTATTCAATTATTCAATTATTCAATTATTCAATTATGAATTAGAGTTAACTCACCTGAATTTGATTGGTGCGGATGAGCATTAATTTTATTTGGTTTTCCATGTGTAGCCCATCTAGTATGACCCAGTCCTATAGTTGGATTTATATCAGGTTTATTTTGCAATGCTTTTTTAAGTTTAGAAACTTTACCTGCTATTTTTGTGTTACTAATAAATAAGCCAGCACTATCATATCCCTCTGTATTCTAATCGTTGTAATCCTTTTAATATTATAGGTAAAGGATCATTTGAGCCTATATATGCAACAATTCCATACATTTTAATGACGTTTTACTAATTGTAATTGTTCAGACTTAAATCCAATTTTATGATAAAAATTTTCATTTTTTTTATTGGAGTTTAATATGGTTTTATAAGCCCCCCTCTAATCTTGCTACTTCAAGTAATTTTTCTACTAACATTTTTCCAAGACCTTGTCCTTTATGTGATTGAGTAACTGCAACATCTTCAATTAAGCCAACTTTTTGATTAATTTTTTTAATTATATGAAGAGTAGCAGTTCCAATAATTTTTTTATCAATTACACTAACAAAAGTAAAAATGTTAGGGTCATCTATGTATTCATTGTCTGACGGTATTTTTTTTGGTGAGTTAAATGCTCCATGAAGAATGGATATTATTTCAGAGACATCATTTTTTGAAATTGGGCGAATTTCAATATTCATTATATATTTTTTTTCTTCTTAATTCAAAATTTTTACCTAGATAAACTTTTCTAACCATTTCATCTTTTGATAATTCCTCAGGACTCCCCTCTTTTATTATATTCCCTTCAAACATTAAATATGTTTTATCAGTTATAGCAAGAGTTTCTTGTACATTATGATCGGTAATTAATATTCCAATATTTTTTTTTCGTAAATGAGCTATAATTCTTTGAATATCCTCAACAGCAATAGGATCAACACCTGCAAATGGTTCGTCTAATAAAACGAACTTCGGATCAGTAGCAAGGGCCCTTGCAATCTCAGTTCTTCTTCTTTCACCACCAGAGAGAAGATCTCCTCTATTTTTTCTTATTTGGGTTAAGCCAAATTCTTCAAGAAGATATTCAGTTTTTTTAATTTGTTCTGATTTACTAAGGTTAGTCATTTGTAACACACTTAGAATATTGTTTTCTACACTAAGTTTCCTAAAAACAGAAGACTCTTGAGCAAGGTACCCAATACCATTTTGAGCTCTTTTGTACATAGGAAATTTGTTATTTCTTCATTGTTTAAATAAATATTTCCTGCATTTGGTTTGATTAAACCTACTATCATATAAAACGAAGTAGTCTTACCTGCACCATTAGGTCCAAGAAGACCAACTATTTCTCCTTGATTTACATTCAAAGAAATTCCTTTTACTACTTTTTTCCCTCTGTAGGATTTTTCTATTTTTTCAGCTTTTAATTCCATTTAATTTATAGTTTACTGAGTTCTTGTTGTTGTTTTTTATAAACCATCCTAGATATTAAAATACTAACTTCATATAAGATTAATAATGGAATACATACTATAATTTGGCTTGCAATATCTGGAGGTGTTATAATTGCTGATAAACTTAATAAAATAACTAATGCAAACTTTCTATTTTTCTTTAAAAATAAGGGAGTAACAATACCAACTCTAGTAAAGAAATAAATAATTATTGGAAGTTCAAAAATTAATCCGGCAGATATTACAGAGGCTCTTAATAAACCAATATAGCTTGATAAATCGAAATCATTAAAAATTTCATTACTTACTGTATAATTTCCTAAAAAGTTTATGGACAGCGGAGTAATGATATAGTATCCAAAAAGAACACCAATAAAAAATAAAATTGAGGCAATTAAAATAAATCCTCTGGCATTTTTTCTTTCATTTTCATTAAGCCCAGGGCTAATAAATTTCCATAGTTCATATAACACATAAGGAAATGATACTATAAAACCTGCTAAAATAGAAGTCCATAAATGTGCAGAAAACTGACCAGCCATTGTTCTGCTCTGAATTCTAAATGGCATTTCCTGAACACAAAAGATATCTCCTTGACCTAATGCTTGACTTAAATCACAAAACCATCTATATGTTATAAAATCAGTATTTTTTGGACCAAATAAAAGAGTGTTAAAAATAAAATCTTTAAATATAAATGCTAATGTTCCGAAAATGAGAATAGATATTACAGATCTGATAAGGTGCCAACGCAATTCTTCAAGATGGTCAAGAAATGACATTTGATTAGGGTCTTTCATTAACTAATTCCTTCTTTTATAAAATCTAAAATATGAACTATACCAATGTAGTTGGACTTTTCTGTAATTATTAAATGATTAATACTTTTTTTATTCATTAATTTTACTGCATCAGAGGCTAAAGTATCATGTTTTACAGTAAAAGGGTTTTTAGTCATTATATCTGATGCAATAATTTTATTAAAATTTTCGCACGTTTCTAACATTCTTCTAATATCTCCATCAGTAATTATACCTATAACTTGATTATTATCAATCACAGCAGTGGCACCAAGTCTTTTTGATGAAATTTCATTAATCACTTTTTTAACTAAATCTTTTGGATAAACAGTTGGTAAAGTTTGTGATGAGATTAAATCTTTGGTTGTTAGAAATAACATCTTTCCGAGACTTCCTCCTGGATGATATTTAGCAAAGTCTTTAGCTTCAAATTTATTTAATTCTAATAAGCACATAGATAAGGCATCTCCCATAGCAAGCTGAACACTAGTGCTTGTCGTTGGGGCTAAGTTATTGGGGCAAGCTTCTTTTTCAATTGGAGTAATAAGATTAAAATCTGCATTTTTAGCTAAAAAAGATTTTGCATCCGCAGTCATGCCAATTAAAAGATTTTTTTCTTTTTTTAAAAATGGTATCAATGCTTTTATCTCAGGCGAATTACCACTTTTTGATATACAAATAACAGAGTCACTTTTTTGAATAATTCCTAAATCACCATGTATTGCATCAGCAGCATGCATAAAAACAGAGGGGGTTCCAGTTGAATTCATTGTAGCTACAATCTTCATTCCAATGACACCGCTTTTTCCAATTCCTGTAACTATTACTCTTCCTTCAGAATTATTAAGACTATCAACAACTTTAAAAAAGTTATCATCTATATTCTTAACTAAATTTTGAATTGCCTCAGCTTCAATTAAGAGAGTTGTCTTGGCTCTGTGAATAATTTTTTCTTTTGATGTCAAATTGAATAACTTTTAAAATTCTTAAAAAGAAAATGGCTATATTTAAGTAATGCAAATATAGCCATTTTATGATTAAGCATCGATCTTGATGAAAGGAGAAGATTTAGAAAAAGAGTTAAAAAAATATTTTGGGTTTTCACAGTTTAAAGGTTTGCAAAAGTCTGTTATAGAAAACCTTCTACAGAAGAAGAACTCTTTTGTAATAATGCCTACTGGAGGAGGAAAATCTTTATGTTATCAGTTGCCTGCACTTATAAATTCAGGAACTGCAGTTGTTGTATCTCCATTGATTGCTTTAATGAAAAATCAGGTTGATGCAATAAGAGGAGTGTCTTCAAATGATAGTGTAGCTCATGTTCTAAATTCTTCACTAAGCAAATCTGCTATTGAAAAGGTTAAAAATGATATAAGGATTGGTATTACTAAGCTTTTGTATGTTGCTCCAGAATCATTAACTAAACTAAACACAATATCTTTTTTAAGACAGGTTGAAATTTCATTTGTCGCAATAGATGAGGTGCATTGTATTTCAGAATGGGGTCATGATTTCCGTCCTGAATATAGAAATTTGAGCGTTATAATTAATAAAATAAAAGAAAATTTACCAATAATAGCTTTAACAGCTACTGCAACCCCTAAAGTTCAGGAGGATATAATGAAGAATCTTAAAATACAAAATGCTAAAGTTTTTAAAGCTTCATTTAATAGACCAAATCTTTTTTATGAAGTTAGGTCTAAAACTGATCAAGTTGATCTTGATATAATTAGGTTTATTAAAAAAAATCAAGGTAAATCAGGAATTATTTATTGTTTGTCAAGAAAACGAGTAGAGCAATTAGCACAGATTCTGCAAGTGAATAAAGTTAATGCTCTTCCTTATCATGCTGGTTTAGATTCTAAAACTAGAATAATAAATCAGGATAAATTTATAAATGAAGATTGTGATGTGATTGTTGCTACAATTGCATTTGGAATGGGAATAGATAAACCAGATGTTCGTTATGTAATTCATAATGATATACCAAAGAGTTTAGAAAGCTATTATCAAGAAACTGGAAGAGCAGGGCGTGATGGAGGAGAAGGCCATTGTCTTGCATTTTTTTCCCATAAAGACATTGAGAAACTTGAAAAGTTTATGTCAGGAAAGCCTTTATCAGAGCAGGAAATAGGTTACGCATTATTAAATGAAGTGAAATCTTATGCTGAAACTTCAATTTCCAGAAGACAGTTTCTTCTTCATTACTTCGGTGAAGATTTTGATCCTTTAAATGGTGAAGGAGCTGAAAATGATGATAATGTTAGAAATCCTAAACCTAAGGAGGAAGCTAAAAAAGAATTGTCTTTATTGATTAATATTGTATGGGAAACAAAAGAAAAATATAAACCTAAAGAATTAGTAAAAGTTTTAACTGGAAAACCAAACGCACTATTAATATCTCACAAAACACATCAAAAATCCTTTTTTGGAAATGGAAATTATAAAGATGAAAATTATTGGACGGCTTTGATTCGTCAAGCTGTTGTTTCAGGGTTTTTTAAAAAGGACATTGAAACCTATGGTGTGCTAAAAATATCAAAAAAAGGGAGTGAATATTTAACTTCTCCCCATAGTTATATGATGACATCTGATCATAATTATAATAATTATTCAAACATACCTATAAAGTCTAATGCGATTGATCAAAACCTGGTTAATCTTTTAAAAAAATTAAGAAAAAAAATTGCATTAGACAATAGTGTTCCTCCTTATGTTGTCTTTCAGGAAAATTCACTGGACGAAATGGCATTTAAATACCCATTGGATACAGCTGAGTTAGTCAATATAATTGGTGTAGGTGAAGGTAAAGCTAAGCGGTATGGAGATTCTTTTTTAAAGCTTATAAATGATTATGTAAATGAAAATGATATTGTCAGGCCAGATGATTTAATATTTAAAAGTACTGGCTCTAATTCATCCTTGAAGCTTTATTTAATTCAAAATATTGATAGAAAACTACCTCTAGACGATATAGCTGCCTCTAAAGGAATGAAAACCGAAGAATTAATTTCCGAAATTGAAACAATTGTGAGTGCTGGCACAAAGTTAAATATTGATTATTGGATTCAAGAAATTTTAGATGAAGATTCTCAAGAAGATTTATACAACTATTTTATTGAAGCTGATTCAGATAAAATTGAAAATGCAATAAACAACTTTGAAGAAGATTTTGAAGAAGATGAAATTAGATTATATAGAATAAAGTTTTTATCTGACGTTGCAAATTAGAATACTTTAAAACTTTTTATTGATAATCATATAGTTATATTTGCAACCTCATTAATAAAGAAAAAATGAAAAACGGATTGTATGCAAAATTGGATACTTCTAAGGGGAACATAGTCGTTGAATTAACATATGAGCTAACTCCTGGAACTGTGGGTAATTTTGTTGGTTTGGCGGAAGGAAATATTAAAAATGATTTCAAAGGAAGCGGAGAGCCTTATTATGATGGCCTTAAATTTCATAGAGTAATACCAGACTTTATGATTCAGGGTGGATGTCCTCAAGGTACTGGTGTTGGTGGTCCTGGTTATCAGTTTGATGATGAATTTACAAATGAACTGAAACACGATAACTCTGGTGTTTTATCTATGGCAAATTCGGGTTCTGGAACAAATGGCAGTCAGTTTTTTATAACACACATAGCAACAAATTGGCTTGATGGTAAACATACAGTTTTTGGTAAAGTTACGGAGGGACAAGAAATTGTAAATCAAATAAAACAAGATGACTTTATTAATAAGATTGAAATTATAAGAATTGGTGAGAAAGCAAATAAATGGGTTGCAGTCAAAGCATTTGAAAGTTTTTTTAATAAAAAAAAAGAACATGAAGAAATAGCGAATGATGATCAAAAAAATCAATTCGTAGATCACGTACTAGGAATGGAAAAAACTTCTTCGGGTTTGTACTATTTAATTAACAAAAAAGGGAATAACAAAAAACCTAATAAAGGGGATAATGTCTCAGTTCATTATAGAGGAATGTTATTAGATGGAACTGTTTTTGACTCTTCATATCAAAGAAATCAACCTATTGAGTTTTCAATAGGTGTTGGTCAAGTAATTCGAGGCTGGGATGAAGGTATTAGCCTTATTAATGAGGGAGCTTCAGCTAAATTTGTGATCCCAAGTGATTTAGCATATGGAAGTCAAGGAGCTGGTGGAGTAATTCCACCTGATTCTACATTAGTTTTTGAAGTGGAATTAATGAAAATAAAATAACATATTTCCAATTTTAGTAAATGAAAAGTATAATTGATTTTAAAGACTTTAACTCTGTTGATATAAGAATAGGTGAGATTTTAAATGCTGTTTTATTTGAAAAAGCAGTAAAACCTGCATATCAATTATTGATTGATTTTGGTTTGTTAGGGGAGTTAAAATCATCAGCTCAAATAACAGATCTATATTCACCTGTTGATCTAATAGGTCAGCAAATTATTGCTGTAGTTAATAT
>Ga0209501_10000627_pt1 | contig 42243 bp, 35 predicted proteins | sample ArcticOcean_MG_C_4_FD_187434 | JGI IMG/M metagenome (GOLD analysis project Ga0209501, IMG submission 187434) | Marine microbial communities from western Arctic Ocean - ArcticOcean_MG_CB4_134 (SPAdes) (version 2) | ecosystem: Environmental > Aquatic > Marine > Oceanic | place: Arctic Ocean...
GGATACCGGCCGCCGACACCTGAGGCAATCATGCCCAGGCTTCAACTGGTCGTGAATCCGAGATAATAAGTGGTAACGCTATCGGGGGCAGGTCACCACTGGCACCGTTGTAGCTCGACTGATCGACCGTATATCTCGACTGCACGAACCCGTTCGCAAACGCCATCGACCGCCTGTGCTTCAACTTCACGTCATAGTCCAGCTCGCCAAACAGCGGAATCCCAGTGCCCAGCAAAATAGGCACCCTGGTCAAAATTAGCCCTGTAATCAGCTTGGCACGCAAATATCGCTGAATCGTCACGCCACCGTCAACGTAAACGTGCTGAGCCCCCTCAGCCGCCAGCTTCGCACCCAATTCACGAGGCTCCATCGACAAAAACTCAACCTTGCCAGCCAAATGTGAAGCCACATCGTCATCACCCAAAGTCGTGCTCAGCACAACAACCCGCTTGCCCTCGTACGGCCATTCACCAGTCCCAGCAACGAATTCGTAAGTCGCACGACCCATCACCATCGTGTCGATCGAACCCATCAACTCCCCAAACCCATAATCCTCATCATCAGCTTCGCGTTTGCGATCCGCAGAGCTAGAACGACCAACCGCATCAGACGAACTATCCTCCAGCCAATCGAGGCTCCCGTCCAAACGAGCAATAAACCCGTCCAGACTTACAGCGACATAAATCGAATATTTCAAGTGATATTAACTCCCAACGCGAACAAAAAACGTTCGTGAATTACATGGAACAAAATGATTGTGAATTTCGTCACTACTTATGAGAGACAACAAATCTCTCAATTATTTAGTCAGATTCGAAAGACACAGAAAATGAGCAAGAGGCAGGGAATCGTAGCCTACATCGTGATGGCCGTATTCCTCGTGGCGTTTGTCGCATGCGGCAGCGAAGTGGCAACTACTCCCGCCCAGAACACAGCTACGCCCGAATCTCCGACAACGCAGCCAGCAGAGCCGACCGCTACACCTATCGATCCCACAGCCGAACCTGCAGCTGAACAAACACCAACACCGCAGCCAACCCAGATTGTCATTGAACCAATTGCTACCCCAAATCCTTGGTAAACCACAACACCGTCGAATCGCTCACCGCAATCGACTGCCCGAACTTCACTACCTCTCGGTACTGAGTCAACACTCGGCCGCCAGGAACGTAACCCCGTTTCGGATACATCCGCTGAGTCTGACCGTAATCGGCCGTCATGCCAACACCGAGTCTCGCCACCGCCGATCTTTCTAATATCCACGACTCGGCAGTGTCCAACAACGCCGACTGGTCGGTCGTTGAGATTGTCACAAGTTCCCCTTATCTGGCTAAACTGTGGCCAAACACAACAGTCAAAGTGTCACCGGCCAACCCCAACTGTCATCCTGATGAAAATCAGGATCTATGCGTCACGCCAACAACGCCCAACATCGCCAACACCGATCAACCACCCAGAAAACGTGCCATCGGCACCAGAAAGAGCAACAAGTTGCCCGTTCCACCATTCATCGACACGCACCACCACCTCTGGGACCTCGAGAACAACCCCTACCCGTGGCTCATGGAACCAATCGACCACTTCGTTGGCGACTACAGTGCCATTCGAAAGTCATGGCTAATCGGCGATCTCCACGAAGGCGCAAAGAACGTTCCGCTGGTGAAATCGGTTCACGTTCAGGCCGAATGGGACCATAACGCCGACCCCGTAGGCGAAACCGCATGGCTGCAATCAGTTGCCGATGATCCAAACTCAAAAGGCATGCCAAACGCCATCATCGCCTACGCAAATCTCTCTGACCCGAACGTCGAAGGCATACTAGAACGACACGCCCAGCACGCCAACTGGCGCGGCATCCGACACATGCTCAACTGGTCCGACGATAAGCCAAACTTCCGATTCGCCGAAGCTGGCGATTTGATGAGCGATCCCCAGTGGCTCGCCGGATACAAGCTGCTCGAAAAATTCAACGGCTCGTTCGAAGTTCAAATCTGGCCATGGCAGCTTCAGGAAGCTGCAAAACTAGCCAACCAAATCCCTGAAATCCAAATCGTCCTTGGACACGCCGCGATGCCAATCGGCCGCACTCCCGGCGATCTAAGGGAGTGGCGAAAAGGACTCGAAGCCCTCGGAACCGCTCCGAACATCTCGGCAAAAATATCCGCTCTCGGAATGTTCGATCAAAAGTGGACCACCGATTCGATCGCCCCGTTTGTTCTCGATATGATCGATATTCTCGGTGTCGACCGCTGCATGTTCGCATCGAACTTCCCCGTCGACTCACTATTCAGCAACTACGAAACCCTCTGGAACGCCTACGACGAAATCACCTCCGATTTCACCGACGCCGAACGCAACAAACTCTTCCGCACCAACGCTGAGCAGTACTACCGCATTTAACTAGGAACCAATAGTTCCCTTCCAGACGGAAGGGTTAGGGTAGGAGAACTGCGACGCGGAGCCGAGTCATACGATGACGACCGCGACCAAACGCCACGCACCAAACTATTCTGAACAAACGCCGAAAAATACTACCGGATCTAACCTGCCTTCAAATCAGAAATCATTGACCAAAGCCAATTGTCATCCTGATGAAAATCAGGATCTGTGCCAAACAGCCGACTACTTCCATTTCAGCCAACAAACCTAGTCACCCAGAAAACATCACTAGTGATACAAAATATCTACCACACCGGCTTCATCGTCGAAAACCTCGACAAAGCCGTCGACTTCTACACCCGAGTTCTCGGAATGGCGATCGAACGTGAACCCGCAGTAACCGAAACATCCTGGCTATCCCAGGTAGTCGGCTATGAAGACGTGAAAATCCGCCAGGCATACGTCGGCGTTGGCGATGGCCATTCCATCGAACTCATTGAGTACATGCGACCCCGAGGCGAAAAACGCTCCGATCAGTACGATCGCAACCGGCCCGGCTCAGCCCACGCCGCAATGGTCGTCGATAGCGTCCCCGAATGGCGTGAACGACTCGAAGCTGAGGGCATAAAAACGTTCGGACCCAAAGAAGAGCGCGATCTCGAATACCCGTGGGCACGCTACGCAATCTACTTCCAAGATCCCGACGGCAACTGGCTAGAAATGATCTCCCGCAACCCCAAACCAGCAGATTCGAAAGAAAACTAGCTGTCAACCGTCGGCTCTGTCATTGCGGGGAGTTGCCCTGAGCGACGTGGCAATCACGGTCATCCGGTAGTAACCTGCCGAATCCGCGTCCACCACCCAAAGCGCCAACACCCACATGACCTGGCTCTCACAACTCCGAAACCTCTTCCAACAGCGCAACCTAACCGGCGCTGAGAAAACACTCGACTCCTACGCAAAGGGCGTCGCAGCCATCGGCAATGGCAATACCGCACAAGCACTCAAGCACTTCACCGAAGCTATTGCCGCCGCCCCAAACTCATCGAAGCTCTATCACAATCGTGCCGATGCCTTCGCCCTGAACGGCCAGCACCTCGAAGCGATCGTCGACTACGACGTAGCGGTGCGAATCGACCCCGCATACCCCGACACTTATCTCGATCGTGGAAACTCTCGATACGCCATTGGCCATCTAACCGACGCCGTAAAAGACTTCTCAGAAGCAATCCGCCTCAAGCCAGACTGGGGAGAAGCCTACGCAAATCGAGCCGTAGTACACGCCGAACTAGAAAAAGCTGACGAATCCGACCAAGACGCCGAAACCGCCAAAACCCTTGGCGTAAGCGAAACCCGCCTAATCGAAATGCTCCAAACAGCCCAATCCAACACCGAAAGCGATTAGCGCCTCCCTCTGTCATTACGAGGAGGAACGACGTGGCAATCAGCGTCCATCACTCATTCACCGCCCGACTCAGCCGACGCACGACCAAAGCTCACAATTCGTACGAAAACCGGCCCAAGCCCCACAAGAAAGCCCACACACCACACATGCTCACCATCTTCGGATTCATCGCCGTAACGATCATGATGCTCTCCTACACCCTCGAATCACGATCCAAGTGGTACGTCCTCATCTTCGCCGCCGCATCAGCAGCCACAGCCCTCTACAGCGCACTCGCCGGGGTCTACCCAATCACCGTAGTAGAAGCCATCTGGGCCCTAATAGCCCTCCGCCGCTTCACAACCCGCCACAGCGCGGAACAACTAAAACTAAGCCAGTAGCCAGGATCAATGATCGGAAATTGTCATCCTGAATTTATTTCAGGATCTCTCTCCCCATCTGCAGCGAAAAATCAACCAACCCACCAGCTACCAGCATCTCAGCCACCAACTAAATGGCAAGAAAAAGTGGCAATGCCACAAACCTCGCACACCCGCCCGCATGCGGGTACACTCCCGGCGAGACCCCCAAGGACAACGCTCACATGACCACAACCGAATCAAGCACCGACCAATCACTCGTCGCACACCTGCTACGCCGTGCCGCATTCGGAGGCACCACGCAGGAACTCGACCACTTCGCAAACCTCAAATACGAAAAAGCCGTCGACGAACTCCTCAACGCCCAAGACACCAAGTCGATCCCACAAGACGTCATCCGCCGATATCACATCGACCAATCCGATCTCCGAACCCGCCCCAGTAGCTCCGGCAACTGGCTCTACCAAATGGTCACCACCAACGCCCCGTTCCCAGAAAAAGTAAACCTGTTCTGGCACCGAGTTTTCGCCACCGCCCAAACGAAACTCATTCAGGGCAAGGCAATGTCGACGCAGCTCGACATGCTGCGGGAGTTCGGACTCGGCAAATTCGACGAACTGCTGCTCCAGCTTTCAAAAAATCCGGCAATGCTGATGTTCCTCGACAACCAGGACAATCACAAAGGGTCGATCAACGAAAACTACGGCCGTGAAATCCTTGAACTGTTCTCGATGGGCGTCGGCAACTACACCGAAGAAGACATTAAGGAATGCTCACGGGCGTTCACCGGATGGACCGTCGAAAACACCGACTACATGACCCTCAAAATGCGCAACAACACGATGCGCCCCTACGGATATGTGAACTGGCAGTTCAAGTTCGATCCTGAAGACCACGACGACGGCGAAAAAACCTTTCTTGGCGAAACCGGCAACTTCAACGGCGAAGACATCATTGCCCTCATTTGCAAGAACCCAGCCACCGCCGGATTCGTCGCCCGACATCTCTATCACTACTTTGTAGCCGACGAATTCCCCGTGCCACAGTGGCCGCACTTCGAACCAAAAGACCCCGCCGCCATCAAGGTAATGACCGATGCCTACTTCGAGTCCGGCTACTCGATCAAAGCGATGCTACGAGCCCTATTCCTCTCCGATTCGTTCAAGTCGCAGGCCTCATGGAACGCCCGGGTGAAAAGTCCGATCGAACTAATCGTCGGCACAGTTCGACTCGCCGGCGGCTACGACGGCCCCTCGCAAGATGTCTACGAACACATCACAGCCAGCGGCTACATGGGACAAGACATATTCGCCCCGCCAAGCGTTGAAGGCTGGATGGGCGGAGCCGACTGGATTTCAACAGGATCGATGGTCCAAAGAGTGAACTTCGCTGGCAGTGTGATTGGCAATCTCGATAACACTGGAGTTGTAGCACTAATTTCAAAAATCAAGTCCGACGCCGGAAGCTCCTCAAGCTCCGAATCACTTGTTCGATCATGCCTCAAAAACCTCGGAAATCTTGAAGTCTCTGACGAAACCCTCGTTGGTCTAGTCCAGTTCACCATTAACGCCACCCTGAGGTCCTCGACAGAAAAGATCCCAAGTGCGAATGCACGCCCGGATCAAAACGCAAGTAACACCTCCGATCAAGCCATCGCCTCCCTCCTCCAACTCATCGTATCCACCCGTGAGTACCAATTCGTCTAGCCCAAATCTGACCGAACCATGACCACCCAAACAAAAGCAAAACTCAACTACGTCGATACCGTCGGCTTCGGCGCCGACGTAGGCGGTCGCGGCTTCCACATACCAGTCGACCTCTCAATACGACCCGACGGCCGAATCTACGCCGTAAACCGCAGCCCACGACACCGACTCGGTATTCGCGTCGGCATCTGCGATGTGAATCACGGCTGGTATCACGAGTTTGGCAGCGATGGCACGGGCGATGGCCAATTCACCGGCCCAACAGCCATCACCCACGGACCCGACGATCGCGTCTACATAGCCGATGAAGAACTCAACCGAATCACGGTCTACGATCCCGAAGGCGAGTTCATTTCAAAATGGGGCGAGCAGGGCAGTGACCCCGGCCAAATCAACGGACCCTCAGGCCTAAAATTCACAGCCAACGGTGAATTGCTCGTAGTCGATCATCTCAATAACCGAATCCAGCGGATGACCCCCGATGGCGAATACATTTCGCACTTCGGCACAACCGGTAAGGCTAGGGGCAAGTTCAATCTGCCATGGGGCATCGACACTGACGCACAAGACAACATCTACATCGCCGACTGGCGTAACGACCGTATCCAGCGTTTTTCATCCGACGGCAAATTCATCGATATGTTCGGGTCGCCCGGTCGAGAAGAAGGCCAACTGGAGCGACCCTCCGACGTTGCTGTTGATCAAGAGGGCTTCATATACGTAGCCGACTGGGGCAACCAGCGCGTCCAAATGTTCGATTCCGACTGGAACTTCCAACAGTCGGTACGAGGCGAAGCAACCGTATCGCCTTGGGCGCAGGACTACCTCAACTCCAACCAGGACGAGGCCGAAGCCCGAACCCGCTTCAACTCAATCATCGAAGTCGACACCGACGATCCCCACGAAGCCTCATCCAGAGTAGAAGGCTATCTCTGGGACCCCACCGCAATCGAAATCGACCCCGAAGGCCGCCTAATAATCACCGACTCCCTACGCCATCGCCTACAGATCTACCAAAGAGCAAACGAATAGCGGTCGTCACCGCCCGCGTCACCCCTTCTGTCATTGCGAGGAGGAACGACGTGGCAACCACGCCCGCCCGCCAACCACACTGCGACTCAGCCAACACCGACCCCACCGGCTAAACGATCAACCAACACACCAACAACGTCCAACCCTAGCCAACAACATCAGCACCGCAGAAAGAGTGGCCAAGCCACCAATGCCACAAAAAGTCCTCGTCGTAATCCAGCTCTCAGGCGGAAACGACTACCTCAACTGCATCGTCCCCTACCAGAACGGCTTCTACAAAGACGCCCGACCCAACATCAAGATCACCGACGATCAGGCCATCCCCCTCGACAACAACTACGGCCTCAACCCCGGCATGGGCCCAATCAAAACCCTATTTGAACAAGGCAAAGTCGCTATCATTCACGGCGTCGGCTACCCCGTACCGAACCGATCTCACTTCCGATCGATGGACATCTGGCACACCGCCGAACCAACCACCGTCGGCTCCAAAGGCTGGCTCGGCCAGGCAATCAAAGAGCTCGATCCTCAGGGCAGCAACCCCGTAACTGCAGTCAACTTCGGAAACGGACTTCCAAGAGCACTCGCAGCTCCCGGCGTACCGGTTGCCTCAGTAGGCGATCTCGAAAACTACGGCCTGCTCACCGGAGTAGCCGGCACCACCCAACGCGAACAGGCACTGAGCACCTTCAGCCGCATGTACACGCCGTTGCTGGGCTCTGACACAGTCATGGACTATCTGGGCCAAACCGGACTCGATGCGATGCGAGGAGCCGACATTCTCAAAGCAGCCCCGCTCAAGTACAAGTCGAACGTCGAGTACCCCGACAACCCGTTCGCCAAAAGCATGAAGGGCGTTGCGCAGGTTCACTTCGCAGATCTGGGCACAAGAATTTTCTACACCCAACACGGATCGTTCGACACCCACACCAACGAAGTCGCACTCCAGTCGAATCTGTGGAGCCACGTTTCAACATCGCTCGAAGCATTCTTCGACGACCTGGAAGAACATGGACAAGGCGACGAAGTAACGGTGCTGATGTTCAGTGAATTCGGCAGGCGCGTGCTCGACAACGGCACCGGAACCGACCACGGCTCGGGCGGAGTCGCCTTCGTAGTCGGCAACAAGGTCAAAGGTGGCCACTACGCAGAATACCCGTCAATCGACCCCGCCGACTGGGTGCAAGGCGACCTCGCATTCAACAACGACTTCCGAGGTCTCTACACCGACATCCTCGAAGACTGGCTAGAAGTAGACGCCAAACCAATAGTCAACGGCACCTACGAAAAAATAAAACCCTTCGCGGGATAGATGGCTATCCTGTGACCAATATGAGATCGATATTAAAAGACTTTAATTCGAATGCATCAGGCGGCCGAGGTTCTGTCAAAACTCAGTGTCGGCGCAGAATAGCATCTTCCTTATTTGCAGAGGAGATCCTTTTCATGGCCTGTCCGCACTGCCGATCTACGTCAACTTCCAATCGAAAACGTCGAACCTCTCTTGGCTATAGGACTTTCTATTGCCGAGACTGTGATCGGCGGTTCAACGAACGTTCAGGCACACCGTTCAATGATCTCCAATTCCCGAACGACATCGTGTTGATGGCGGTGCTCTGGCGTCTGAGATACAAACTCGGATTCCGTGACGTTGCAGAGCTGCTTTTGCAACGAGGATTCGCAGTCAGTTACGAAACGATACGAGTATGGGAGTTTCGGTTTGCACCGTTAGTCAGTGAAAACCTTCGTGCCAAACGTCGAGGTACAGCTGGCCATTCCTGGTATCTGGACGAGACCTATATCAAGGTCAGCGGTCGCTGGCGATATCTCTATCGAGCCATAGATCGAGAAGGAAATCTTCTTGATTCGATGTTGAGCGAACATCGAGACAAACATGCAGCCCGGCGTTTCTTACGGCGCCTAATCGATAGTGCAGCGCGGAAACCGCTGCGGATGACGACTGATAAACACCCTGCATACACGAAGGCTATTCGTTGGATAGTTGGTCGTAAGGTCTTACATCGCCACAATCAGTATCTGAACAACCGAATGGAACAGAATCATCGAGGAATCAAGCAGCGTTACTATCCAATGCTCGGCTTCGCCAAGTTCGAGTCAGCGAGCCGTTTTTGCACGGCACTCGATGAGTTTAGAAATTATTTAAGAGTCCAGACCACGGGTGGCGAGCATGTCCCAGCGGACGTTCGGAGGAATATATTCACCGAAAGATGGTCGACTCTAATGACCGAATTGTCAGCATAAATAGAGGGTTCGAAGGTCTATTTAGGTCGATCTCGTTTTGACCGAAGCACTGAGTTCTGACAGAACCCGTTGCGAACAACTCTCGATGCGCCCTTTTACCCTGGCTTTACGGTTGCTCTTGCATGATTTCGAGTATGGCAACAGCATACAAGCCGAATGGCAGCGAATAATGAAAAAGCCCCCGGCGTATTGCCGAGGGCTTTTTCATTATTCGCTATGGCGATCCCGATCAGATTTGAACTGACGATCTCCTCCTTGACAGGGAGGCGTGTTAGACCACTACACCACGGGACCAAGTAACTTGTCGCGGAATAAACCACGTCTATTGAGAATACGGCTGGTAAAAACGCCAGTCAACAGTCCGAACGGGTTTGCTGACTAGCAAAATTTAGCCAATCAACTAGTTGTAGTTGCAGCCGATGCCTTTGTAACCGATTTCGACATCGCCCGAGGCAGTGACCATTACGGGGGTTATCTTGTCGCCACCAGAGAGTCTTTCGACCTCGACCCACTTGTCGGGTTCTTTAGATACATCGATCTCTCGGTAGGCGATGTTGTCTTTGGTCAGATCTTCTTTAAGAAGGTCGCAGTACCCGCATGTCGGGTGGGTGTACACAATTGCCATGCCATCGACTGGCGGTTGTTCGGTATTAGGCATTCCTGTTCCTGAAGAATCCACAGGCTAGCCTGGCCTTTGGGGCGGACAGGTTAGCAGTATTCATTCGTTTTGCTTTGTTAGTTGCCGTACATCGACTAAGTCGATCTGATGCGAGCATAAATCGATTCGGTGCAATTGGCGCACCAAATCGTACCGCAAAATTACATCTCTATCGATTTTTCGCCTGAAAGATAGCTTTCGGGGTCTTTTTCGAAAGCAACCCTGCAGCCGGGCCCGCAGAAGTAGTAAACATCGCCATTGTGCGTCGCTACGCCACCGCCGGGATTACCAGTATCGACGCTCATGCCGCACACCGGGTCGGTGGCAGTTTCAGATTTACTACTCAAAAACGGAATTTTCATTGCTTTAGTCTCCAGTTTCGTATTGTTTGAACTAGTTAGTTGGTTGCTTCAATTGGCGTGCCAAGTTTGGGTGCTGTGGGCGGACCCGATACAGATACCTTGATTTTCATGACACCCCGACCCAAGCGCAACGAGTTCGTAACCACCGTTACCGAACTGATCGCCATCGCGCCTGCTGCGACTATCGGATTCAAAAAGCCGTACTCTCCGATGATTGGATGCAAGAAACCCGGAACCGTTCCATCGCTGAATATCGGATACAGAATTCCGGCTGCGATCGGTATCAGCAGCACGTTGTAGAAGAAAGCCCAGAATAGGTTTTGCTTGATAGTGCGCATCGTACTGCGGCTGAGGTCGATAAGTTCGGCAACGATCGCCGGATCGCCGGCTGTAATCGTTACATCAGCGGCCTCGATAGCGATATCGGTGCCAGTGCCTATGGCGATTCCAACATCGGCCGTAGCCAGAGCAGGGGCGTCATTAATGCCGTCGCCGACCATCGCAACCGTCTTGCCTTCCTTTTGTAGATTGGCGATTGCTGCGGTTTTTCCATCGGGCAGTACATCGGCGATTACGAGATCGATTCCGCCAATTGAGGCCGCCACCTCATCGGCAGTTCGCTGATTGTCTCCGGTTAACATCACGGTGCGAATACCTCGAGCCTTCAGCTCGCGAATTGCTGCCCCGGCACTAGCCTTTACAGTGTCGGAAACACCGATGAGACCTATCGGCTTGTCGTCTTTCGCCACTGCGAGCACGGTTTCGCCGCGTTCGGATATCGCAAAGCTAAGCTCTGTGAATTCGTACTGAGCAGACGTTTTTTCAGCGATGAATGCGGCGTTACCGATAGTGATTGTCGAATCCTCGACCTTTGCTGAAATCCCACGACCTGGCACAGCTTCAACATCGGTGGCTTCGGGTATTTCGATGCCCTGAGCACTCGCCTCGGCAAGCACTGCGGTTGCAAGCGGGTGCTCCGAGTTCGCTTCTGCTGCAGCTGCGAGTCGAATCAACTCACGTTTAGTAACGCCGTAGGTTTCGATGCTGGCTATAGCTGGCTTGCCTTCCGTAAGGGTTCCTGTTTTGTCGAACACTACTGTGTCGATACGGTGGGCACGCTCGAGTGCGTCTGCGTTACGTATAAGCGCTCCAACCGAAGCGCCACGGCCCATTCCAACCATGATGGCGGTTGGAGTGGCGAGTCCGAGTGCGCACGGGCATGCGATAACAAGCACTGAAACGGTCATGAGCAGGGCGTTGATCATCGCTGGCTCGGGAGCCAGGAACGACCAGACTGCGAATACGATCACCGCGATGATTAGGACCGCCGGCACGAAACGGGCAGTGACTTGATCGACGAGATGCTCGATGGGCGCCTTTGAAGATTGCGCTTGCTGAACCATGCGAACAATTCCGGCGAGAACGGTGTCACGTCCGACGGCCGAAGCCCTGAACCGAACTGCTCCGGTGCCGTTTACGGTTCCTGTAAATAGCTCATCACCCGGCTGCTTTTCGGCCGGGAGCGGTTCGCCAGTGAGCATCGATTCATCGATCGAAGTAGCGCCTTCAGTGATCTTGCCATCGACTGGAACTCGTTCACCGGGGCGCAAAACGATGAAATCACCTGATACAACGTCTGTGATCTCGACTTCAACTGGAATGCCGTCTTTGACCACCATCGCCGTTGCGGGCTGGAGGCTCATCAGCTTCTTTATGGCGTCGGACGTGCGACCTCTTGCTCGGGCTTCAAGCCACCTGCCGAGCAGGATTAGGCCGATGACCGCCGCCGAAACATCGAAGTACGTTCCGGTTGAGTGGCTCCCGCCTACTGCAGATCCCGAGAACGTAAGTGAATCCTCGAACAGTGGGCGCAGGACCGTGACGGCGAGACTGTAGAAGTAAGCCGTTGAGGTTCCGATCGCCACAAGGGTGTTCATGTTCGAAGTGCGGAGGCGCGCGGCCGACCATGCCGACTTGTAGAAGCGTGAACCGGCCCAGAATTGAACAGGGGTCGCAAGGATCAGGAAGAATATGTTGACCGTGGTTGGCGAGAGCTTCGAAAGCGAGTCGATCGAGGAGTAGTTCATCGCAATCATTACGATTGACGCCACAGCGAGGCTGATGATCATCATGTCGCGTGTCGTCTTCAGCTCGGCTGCTCGAACTGCTTTGTCGCCATCTGCGAATATCGACTTATCTTCGTCGGCGAATCCTCTGACGGAATAGCCCGCGCCCGCGAGAGCCTCTCGAAGCTCTGGCTTGGTGACATCATTCGCAGCGAATTCGACCGTAGCGGTTTCCGTGCCGAGGCTTACTTGGGCATCGACAATTCCCGGGACACCGTTTAAGGCGTTGCCAACGTGGTGCACGCAGGCAGCGCAGGTCATTCCTCCGATGCTGAATGTCAGCGTCGAGAGTTCTTTTGCTACTTCGGGATCGAGATCGGGGTCGATCTCGACTGAATTTGCGTTTGGGTTAACGGTCTGCAATTTCGTATAGCTCCACCAACTCGCTCAGAACCTGCTCTTCGCGCCCCTCATTCACGCCGTCAACGACGCAGGTGCGCAAGTGGCCATCGATAAGTTGGGATTCAAGCTTCTGGAGTGCTCGTCGTACTGCGAACGTCTGGCGCAGGATGTCGACACAGTAACGGTCTTCTTCGACCATTTTCTTCACGCCGGCCAAATGACCCTCGATATAGCTGAGTCGTTTGACGGCATCTTGCTTGGTTTCAGACTTAGCCACCTCGTGACCTTCGTGGCTGTGGTGTTCATGAATCATGGCATTCTCACGTTGTTTGTAGTGCGCTAAACTGTGTATGGCATGTATTATACACCCCCTCCGGGGGGGTATGGGTGTGACTGGTGCTAGGGTTCGTTTTAGCAAGATCAGGTGAGTACCGAGTGAAGAAGATATTTATAGGAGTGTCGATGTTGCTTGTGGCGGTAGCGGTAATCGCTTGCGGCGATAACAGCATCGACACCAGGGTTGACCCGGCGGCTTCTGCCGCTTCTGGGTCGGTGAAGTTTCCGGTTGAAGTAGCTGATGCGCGTGTGGGCGCGGGCGAGAAAATATATACGGCAAACTGCGCTTCGTGCCACGGGCCGGTGAATGGTCCGCCTGTTTTAGATGCCGCCCCGGTTCATGGCGATGCTGGCCACACCTGGCATCATCCCGATCGGCTGCTGTTCACGTGGATTCTCGATCGCCCACCGCTTGCGACCCTGATGCCAGCATTCCGCGGCACGTTGTCGGACGCGGAAGTGCTGGAAGTGCTTGCCTACATTAAAAGCCACTGGCTCCCTGAGATTCAGGATCGTCAGAACGAAGGGTCAGCTCAGTACGAGGCTCAGGTCATCGAGTTCGGGGTGAAATGATTGCCCCGCTCTGGCGTGAATCGTTGGCTGCTGAGTGATACGCGAGCTATTTGGCTGAATCGCGTAGCCGCCCCTCAAAATAAACCCTGATAGCAGCTGCTGGTGCAGATCTGGAATCTGTACTTGTCCGGCACGGCGCCACCATTGAGCGTTCATTTTGTGCAGTTGTCTGCTCTTGTCCCGAATCCACTGAGTCATCTGCTGATCATGATGATCCCACTTGCGGGCTGCGTAGATGGCAACAACCAGAAGAACTGCACCGGCTACGGCATCGAGTACATAGTGGTTGCCCGTGGCAATAATCGCCACGAACATAAGGGCCTGATACGTGAAGCCTAAGGTTTTGATCCAGAATCCACCGAGTTTGAATGCCCCAACCATTACCAAGAGCGCCCATGCGTAGTGCAGGCTGGGCATTGCTGCGAATCGGTTGTAGCTAATCGCGGAGTCGGAAGTTGGTGCGGGGTCGAGGCCGAGCAAGGTAACGGTGTCGGTCAAACCGAGTCCGGGCATGAACCTTGGTGGTGCGAGTGGGTACAGGGCAAAAACTACAGCACCGAATACCATCGTAAGAACGAATACGCGCCTCAGGTTGATATACGCTAAGCGGTTTTTGACGAACAGGATGATCGCTGTTCCCGCGAGCCCAAGCCACATGCCAACGGCGTAGAAGTAAGTTAGTGCGATAAGCGCGCCGAGCGACACACGGCCGATGATCTGCTGGATGAACGATTCTTGGTCTAGGGCGAGCGCCGACTCGAACCTCATCACTCCCCACCCGTTAGAAACAGCTTTCAGAACTGGCGAAGGATCGGTCAAATTCTTTACAAGCGCAAAAATCAGGTAGCAAGCCCCGACTAATGCAATTTCTTTGGTGACAGTCTTTAACACCACGTACCCCGAATACGGGTCAAAATACTTTGCACCGTTCTCTCCACTGAGAGAATCAGCAAATCATTCGGTCTGTCATATTTTTTGCAATTTGTGGTGTTTAGTCAAGTCTGTGAAGTCAGGAACTAGTGCTGACACACTATTTTCACGAGTAAAAAAGCCTATTTTCCGATCTACAGATCAAAATAACCATTTAACGTTCCCAAGAACCACAGCGAATACGCGCCGCGCTGTACGTATTACTTTGCATACGCATTGACAGTTGGGTGGGGACAGGGTTAATATTTGAGGCTGTTCAGAGAAATGTCCATCTCTTTTCGTCTCGCCCTGATTTATATTATTTAATTCCCTAAAAACACCGATGTACGTGCGGTAGCCCTGCGCGTGTTTCGGCTTTTACGCGTTTGAGATAGCTTCTCGCACGCGTGTAATCCATCCCAGTCACTCTAGGAGTGTGTGCATGGTCATCGCTGATCGCCGATTAGCCCCATCTGAAAAACCCGACTTCAAAGGTTTCAACAGCATTGCCAACAATGTTGATGTACCGAGTTTGGTTCAAGTTCAGGTCAATTCGTTCGAATGGCTCAAGACGGACGGTCTAAAAGACCTTCTCGAAGAATTTTCGCCAATCGAAGATTTCTCGGGTGGTCGATTCGACCTCCGATTCCTCAGTCACGAGGTACGAGAGCCCAAAAACACTGAACGTGAATGCCGAAAGCGCGAGATTACTTTCTCCGCTCCTCTGTACATCACTGTTCAGTTGGTCATCAAGGAAACCGGTGAAGTTAAAGAGCAGACGTTGTTCTTTGGCGATGTGCCGATGATGACTGACAACGGCACGTTCGTAATCAACGGCGCCGAGCGGGTTGTTGTTTCACAGTTGGTTCGATCACCTGGTGCGTATTTCACCACCAAGACCGATCCTGCAACTGGCCGTGAGCTTTGCAGCGCCAAGCTGATTCCTTACAGAGGAGCATGGGTCGAGCTGGAAACCAGCAACAAAGACCTGCTTTCAGTGAAGGTTGACCGAAAGCGCAAAGCACCGATTTCAACTCTGCTGCGAGCACTTGGCTTCAAAACCGACGATGAGATTCTTGGACTTGTGGCCGACGTCGATGACGACCCGGTTCACAACTACATGCAGGCAACGCTTGCCAAAGACACTGCGGCAACTACGGAGGAAGAGGCTCTTATTGAGTTCTACCGACGTTTGCGCCCTGGCGAGCCGCCGAGTGTCGACAATGCTCGTGAACTGATCCAGAACCTGTTCTTCAACGACCGCAAGTACGACCTTGGTCGTGTTGGCCGTTACAAGTTGAACCGCAGGCTTGGTGTTGACGAGAAGACTCGAACTCTCACGAGGAACGACTTCGTTGAGATGATTCGACGCATGATCACAATCAACAACGGTCGGGCTTTGAACGACGATATCGACCATTTGGGTAACCGCCGAGTGCGAGCCGTTGGTGAACTCATCCAGAACCAGCTTCGTGTTGGAATTCTGCGAATGGAACGCGTTGTAAAAGAACGCATGACCACGCAGATGGACCCGACCACCACAACTCCTGCTGCACTGATCAACATCAGGCCAGTAGTTGCTGCTGTTCGAGAGTTCTTTGGTGGATCGCAGTTGTCGCAGTTCATGGACCAGACCAACCCTCTGGCTGAACTGACTCACAAGCGACGTCTATCGGCACTTGGACCTGGTGGTCTCTCACGAGAACGCGCTGGATTCGATGTACGTGACGTGCACGCTTCCCACTACGGTCGTATCTGCCCAATCGAAACTCCTGAAGGCCCGAACATTGGTCTTTTGGGTTCGCTTTCGACATATGCACGATTGAACGACTTTGGATTTATCGAGACTCCTTACCGAAAAATTCTTCGGTCGATGCCCAGCGATAACCCCGACATTCAGGGTCGTACACCGTTAGAAGACATTGCCGACGAAGATGGCACGGTAGTCGCAGAATCTGGTAAGCCGATCACTATTCCGGTTGCGGAATTGGTGAACGCTCTGAAGTCACGAGAAGTGAAGGTTCAGGCGTACGTCACCACAGATGAGGGTGATCGAGATTACCTTTCTGCCGATGACGAAGAGCACAACACCATTGGTCAGGCAACTACTCCAATGGACGCCAAAGGCCAGCTCACAACCGAATTGGTTGAGGTACGTGTGGGTGGTAGTGAAGCGTATACATACGTTCACCCTGACGAAGTGAACTACCTGGACGTTTCGCCAATGCAGATCGTAAGTATTTCGACTGCATTGATCCCGTTCCTTGAGCACGACGACGCTAACCGAGCCCTGATGGGTTCGAACATGCAACGTCAGGCAGTTCCGTTGATCAAGCCTCAGGCTCCTCTAGTGGGAACCGGAATGGAATACCGCGTTGCTACCGACTCAGGTCAGGTAGTGATGTCGCACACCCAGGGTGTTGTATCGGAATCGACAAGCGATCACATCAACATCCTCAGTGAAGACGGTGAAACCACCGAGTACCCGCTGACGAAGTTCGTTCGATCCAACCAGGGCACATCGATCAACCAGCACCCGATCGTCCACAAGGGCGACAAGGTGAATGATGGAACACCACTGGCCGACAGCTCGTCGACCGAAAACGGTGAACTTGCGCTTGGTCAGAACCTGCTCGTTGGTTTCATGACCTTTGATGGTTACAACTATGAAGACGCGATCATCCTTAACGAAGACCTCGTGAAAGATGATCGATACACGTCGATTCACATCGACAAACACGAAGTTGAAGCTCGCGAGACCAAGCTTGGTCCCGAAGAGATCACTCGTGACATCCCGAACGTCGGTGAAGAGAGTCTGCGTGACCTCGACGAAGAAGGAATCATTCGAATTGGCGCATGGGTAACACCGGGCGACATTCTGGTAGGCAAGATCACACCTAAGGGTGAAACCGAACTGACTGCGGAAGAAAAGCTTCTGCGGGCAATTTTTGGTGAGAAGGCACGAGACGTAAAAGACACGAGCCTTCGCGTTCCCCACGGTCAGCACGGCAAGGTGATCGACGTTCGAATTCTTACGAAAGAGAACGGCGACGACATGCTGCCGGGCGTAACCAAGGCGGTTCGAGTTTGGGTTGCTCACACTCGTAAGATCAACCAGGGCGACAAGATGGCTGGACGGCACGGCAACAAGGGTGTTGTGGCAAAGATTCTTCCGCGAGAAGACATGCCATTCCTGCCCGATGGTACGCCGCTCGACATCATGCTGAACCCAATCGGTGTACCTTCCCGAATGAACCTTGGTCAGCTGCTCGAAACCCATTTGGGTTGGGCTGCTAACACTCTTGGCTTCCACGCACGAACGCCGGTATTCGATGGCGCACAAGACAGCGTTATTGAAGACCAGCTTGCACGAGCGTGGTTCGTTCGTGAATCGAACGCCAAAGAGCACCGCGACCTCGATTCGACCAACATCGATTGGCCGAAGGTTGATGTGTTTCTTGAAGAGCGCGGCTTCGACCGTGACCGACTCTGGAGTGATGCTCAGTCAAACCGTGGTGTGGCCCGAGAGGCTTGCCTGCGTATCTGGCTGAAGGAAACTGCTGGAATCGAAACTGAAGGTATGAAGCCTTCGGAACTCATGCAGGAATCACTCGAGATTTCACGAGAGCGAAACCTCTCTGCCCCGATCTTCGGTAAGCAGGAGATCCTCGACGGACGAACTGGTCTTAAGTTCGACGCTCCGATTACGGTCGGAAACGTTTACATGTTGAAACTCATTCACCTTGTACAAGACAAGATTCACGCCCGATCAACTGGCCCCTACTCGCTTATTACCCAGCAGCCGCTTGGTGGTAAAGCTCAGTTCGGTGGACAGCGATTTGGTGAGATGGAAGTGTGGGCGCTGGAAGCATATTCAGCTGCGTACACATTGCAGGAAATGCTGACGATCAAGTCTGACGACGTGATCGGTCGTGTGAAAACTTACGAAGCTATCGTGAAGGGTGAAGAGGTCATACAGCCGGGTGTTCCCGAGTCATTCCACGTTCTTCTTAAGGAACTGCAGGGACTTGGTCTTTCGGTCGAACTTCTTAACGAAGACATCGAACGATTCAATCAGGCTCAGACTCAGGCTCAGGAAATGTCGGCAACGCTCGGAGCGCCGCTCGACTGGAACGACTTGAGCGACGAGCCTCTTGATGTTTTGGATATCGAGGAATTGCCCGGTGGTGAGCTGCCGACCGAAACCGTCGAGCCCGAAGAGTCTGATGATTCCGAAGAGCCATCCGCTCTGTTGTCAGAAGACGACAAGTCGGAAGATGGCAAGGAAGAGGAACCTACCGAGGATTCACTTCAGTCTCTGGCTTCCGAGGAATCGGATGAAGCCAAAGATGGCATCGTTGGCGTCGAAGACGAAGAGAACTAACTAAACCAATTACGTCCTGGCCGAAATCCGGCCGGGACATATCGACTTGCTGGTTCAGCCAGCTTTACACGACGGGCTAGCCGCCCATAGGGGATTTATTCCCGGAAGGCTAAGGAAACGGCCACATATGACACAGTCTGGCGCCGATTTCAACGCGATTAGGATCTCTCTGGCATCGCCAGAGCAGATTCGAGCATGGTCATACGGAGAGGTGACCAAACCGGAGACGATTAACTACCGCACACTGCGGCCGGAAAAAGACGGCCTGTTTTGTGAGCGTATTTTTGGCCCTACCAAGGACTGGGAGTGCTATTGCGGTAAGTACAAGAAGATCCGTTACAAAGGCGTAATTTGCGACCGATGTGGCGTTGAAGTTGCACGATCCAAGGTTCGACGAGAACGCATGGGCCACGTCAAGCTGGCAGCCCCTGTTGCTCACATTTGGTTTTCCAAAGGAACACCGTCACGACTTGGTTTGATTCTCGACCTTTCACCACGGAACCTCGAGCGAGTTCTTTACTTCGCTCAGTACGTGGTTACTGCGGTCGACAACATGGCGCGTCAGAACGCCATCGAGCAGCTCGAAGCCTACCGTGATGCTGAAACTAACCGCTTGGGCGAAGTTCTTAAGGAATCACTCGCTGGCGGCAACGTTGGGCCAATTCTGGGATCGACCATGCAGACCATGTTCGATGCCAAGGTAGAGGCCGACCGTATTGCGCTGGAATTCGCTGAATCTGACAAGCCAAAGAAAAAGCCGACCAAGGCTCAGACAACTAAGGCTGAAAAAGAAACTGCAGAACGAATCGAAGCCGAACAGACCGAGATTGCCAGTTTCAAGGGCGAAGACGCTGCTGCAAAGCTCTCAGAACTTACTGACGAGCAGAAAGCTGGCGTTGAAGCGGATGTGCAGGACAAGATCGATGATCTGGAAGCTATCCGGGTAATGGACCTTCTGACCGAAGCACGCTTCCGTGAGCTTCGTGACAAGTTCGGCCAGGTATTCAAGGCATCGATGGGTGCAGAGTCGGTTCTCGAGATTCTCCAGAACACCGACCTTGATGCAGTTCGAGTCGATCTTCAGGATCAGGTTCGAAACACCTCTGGTCAGCGTCGCAAGAAGGCGATCAAACGACTTCGTGTTGTTGAAGCCTTCCGCAAGAGCGGCAACAAGGCTGAATGGATGATTTTGACTGTTCTGCCGGTACTGCCGCCAGAACTTCACCCAATGGTTCAGCTTGATGGTGGCCGATTTGCTACCAGTGACCTGAACGACCTGTACCGAAGGGTTATCAACCGAAACAACCGGTTGAAGCACCTAATCGACCTGCAGGCTCCCGACATCATCATTCGTAACGAAAAGCGAATGCTGCAGGAAGCTGTCGATGCACTTATTGACAACGGTCGACGTGGCCGCGCCATTCAGGGCAGCCATAACCACAAGCTCAAGTCTCTTACTGACCTGCTACGTGGTAAGCAGGGTCGATTCCGCCAGAACTTGCTCGGTAAACGAGTGGACTACAGTGGACGATCGGTCATCATTTCGGGTCCGCAGCTCAAAATGTACGAGTGTGGCCTGCCGAAGAAGATGGCACTTGAACTGTTCAAGCCGTTCGTAATGAACGCACTTGTTGTGAAGGGTTATGCCCACAACATCAAGAGCGCAAAGCGAATGACCGAACGAGCACGTCCGGAAATTTGGGACCTTCTCGAAGAAGTTATCCAGAACCACCCGGTGATGCTTAACCGTGCGCCAACACTTCACCGACTTGGTATTCAGGCCTTCCAGCCTGTGCTTGTCGATGGTTCTGCCATTCAAATTCACCCGCTCGTTTGCACAGCTTTCAACGCTGACTTCGACGGTGACCAGATGGCTGTGCACGTTCCGCTTTCACGGGAAGCAGTGCTTGAAGCAAACCGGCTGATGCTTTCAACCAACAACATGCTTGCGCCGAGCTCGGGTTTCCCGATTGTTTCGCCAACGCTGGACATGGTTCTTGGTATGTACTACCTGACAGGTATAGACAACGATAAGTTGACGCCTATTGAGCGGGATGAAGAAGGCAACGCGAAGTACAAGTCTTTTGCTAACTTCGAGGATGCTATCTTTGCTCACGACGTTGAGCGGGTGAAGCTTCGTGAAATTATCAGGGTGCGTGATGATAACGGCGAGTGGATTGAGACGACTATTGGTCGAATCATCTACAACGGTGCGTTGCCCGATGTAATGGACTTCCGTAACCAGCTATTCGACCGCACTGCGATTGAAGCACTGGTGGGTGAAGCAGTGAACGAGCACGGTAATGCAGTTACTGCGATTATGCTCGACAAGCTGAAAGAGATTGGCTTCCGCTACGCGACTCAGTCGGGTACGACTATCGCGATGAAGGACATTGTTGTTCCGCCGCAGAAGCAATCGCTGCTTTCTGCTGCCGACACCAAGATTTCTCGACTTGAAGAGCAGTACCAGGAAGGTCTGATCACCAACCCGGAACGATACAAGGCTTCTGTCGAAATCTGGACCGATGTATCGGACAAGATGACGAAGGCTGTTGAAGACACGCTGCCAAACTATGGCGGTATCTTCACGATGGCCGATTCGGGTGCCAAAGGTAACATCGCTCAGATCAAGCAGATGGCCGGCATGCGTGGATTGATGTCAGACCCTAAGGGTAGGATTATCGAGATGCCGATTCGCTCCAGCTTTGCTGAGGGTCTTTCGGTTCTTGAGTACTTCATTTCGACTCACGGAGCTCGAAAAGGACTGGCTGACACGGCTCTGAGAACTGCTGACTCGGGTTACTTGACCCGACGTCTTGCTGACGTTGCTCAGGACGTGATTATTACCACCGACGATGACCTTGGTGCTCAGGGCTTCCTGATCACTGGCGACTCGACGGGTGGCATTCAGGCACCGCTTGCCGATCGTGTTATAACTCGATATTTGGCTGAACCTATTGTTCACCCAGAGACAGGCGAAATAATCGCGGATCGTGATGAACTGATCACGCGCGAACTCGCCATTCAAATCACTGAAGCTAACGTGACGGAAGCATGGGTATTCTCACCGATTTCCAGCACGACGCAGCGTGGTATTTCTCAGAAATGCTACGGAGCTTCGTTGGCAACTAACACCCCGGCACTGATAGGTGAGGCAGTTGGAATTATCGCTGCTCAGTCGATTGGTGAGCCGGGAACGCAGCTTACGATGAGAACGTTCCACACTGGTGGTATCGCCGGAAAGGACATCACGTCCGGTCTACCTCGTGTGGTTGAACTCTTCGAAGCACGTCAGCCCAAGGGTATGGCGATTCTGTCGGAAATCGGTGGCAAGATTGAACTCGCACAGTTGCCGGAAGGCCGTGTAGTTCGCGTCATTTCTACCGAAGAATTCTCGGAAGAATTAGACATTCCTGACACGCACCGCCAGACGATCAAGACAGGCGACTGGATTGACGCTGGTGAAGCAGTTCTTTCGGTGAAGAAAACCGCAATGGCAGCAGCCAAGAAGGCTGGTACCCAGGACGAACTTGCCGAAGAGATTTTTGCTCCGGTAGCGGGAACTGTGCAGGTCACCAAGACCACAGTTCGCATTACATGGGACGAAAAAGAAGAACGTGAATACGTAATTCCTGCAGCATCGGAAATTCTGGTGACTGACGGAGAACTCATCCAACCCGGTATCCCATTGACAGATGGCCCGAAGAACCCGCAGGACATCCTGCGAATCGAAGGTCAGGGCGCTGTACAGCGTTACCTGGTTGACGAAGTTCAGGCTGTATACCGATCGCAGGGTGTGCAGTTGCACGACAAGCACGTCGAAGTGATTGTTCGTCAGATGATGCGCAAGGTTCGAGTCGACAACCCGGGTGGCAGCGATCTGCTGCCAGGCGAGTTGGTCGACAGGCACGAATACGAATTCACAAACAACAACATTCTGGCTGAGGGCGGTGAACCCGCCACAGCAAGCCCGGTTCTTCTGGGAGTGACGAGGGCATCCCTCAACACCCAGAGTTTCCTGGCAGCAGCATCATTCCAGGAAACTGCTCGAGTTCTGACAGACGCCGCTGTAAACGGAGCTGTCGACCGCTTGAACGGTTTGAAGGAAAACGTGATCATTGGACGACTGATTCCAGCTCGACTGGATCAGACGGCTGAGGGTCGCGAGCGTCTTGGTGTGAAAGAGGGCGAGCGCAAGGCTGGTCGACTTACCGGCTTCACGCAGGCTCCTGCCACATTCGAAGAAGCACTTGCTGCTATCGGTGGTGGCGAACCAGTTGGCGTTGGCGCCAGCACGACTGCGCCTACCGGCGGTGATGCAGTAGCGGCCGCAGCGGCTGTGGTTGCAACATCAGAAACTAGCAAGGACGATGGCGGACTGCTTGCAGCGGTATCGGCTTTGACTGATGCGGCTCAGGCGAATGAAGATTCGACTGAGGCTGGCGATGATGATGCTGCGAGAGCAGCCGAAGCGCTACGTGCTTCGACATCGACTGCCGAAGAGAACGTTGAGCCAGCACCACAGTTTGTGGATGATGGCAGTGAAGACGATGGCGAAAGCTCGAAAGAGTAGAAGCTAAGCTTCGTTTTAGAGAAGTAATTTCGTAGCCCCCTCGACTTTTGTTGAGGGGGCTACGTGTTTAAACGGGAGAGACGTGTTTGTCATTGCGAGATGCCCCGTAGTTGGCTGTTGCCACGATCAGCAATTTGGATTCTCTGAAATTCAAACCTCTTCGAAAATGAGTGCATTTTGCTATAGCGTCACGACACTACTTTTCTCGTATAATTGAACCTCGGAATGAATAAGGGCGGTTAGCTCAGTTGGCTAGAGCGCGTCGTTGACATCGACGAGGTCACAGGTTCAAGTCCTGTACCGCCCACCACTACTTCTGGCAGGTCAGAAATAATTGGTAATCATGTGCAGTAAGTCGCAAATAACTCTTAGAACCACACTGGTTCAGCGCGACACAGCGGAGTGCAGCCCGTCTAACGGGCGCAGTACCGCCACTACGTAGGCACGCCGCCCGAATCTCGGCGCCGTGCCCCTTCCAATCAACGTAGTAATTTCACTTCATCGAATCACGCATCCTTTATATTTGGGCGTGTCTCGATATGCACAGCGAGTCGTTGGGTAACCCGTATTTAGATTCGTAAAAATTGGAGCCACTCGATATGGCAGACAGAATTAAATTCAAAGATCTTTCACCTGAAGAGCAACAAGATCACCGCGATCGCATGCGCCACTCTACGGCGCACGTACTGGCCGAAGCTGTAACCAAGCTGTTTCCTGGCGCCCAGCTGACCATCGGGCCTCCGATCGAAGACGGCTTCTACTATGACTTTGCGGGCACCGAGCCGTTCACGCCTGATGATCTAAAGAAGATCGAACTAGAAATGCGTGATTCGATTCGCGTCAACACCGAATTCGTTGAGCGTGAAACCAGCCGTGACGAAGCGCTTGAGATAGTCAAAGACAATCCGTACAAAGTAGAGATTCTGGAAGGAATTCCCGAAGACGAACGAGTCACGTTCTGTAGTCATTCAGAAGGGGCGTTCGAGGACCTCTGCCGTGGTGGTCACATGGCACGAACCGGCGATATCAAGGCGTACAAACTGCTTTCGGCTGCTGGTGCCTACTGGCGTGGTGACGAAAAGAACGCCATGTTGCAGCGCATCTACGGCACGGCATGGGAATCTCGCGACGCTCAGAAGGCTTATCTGAAACGAATCGAAGAAGCCGAAAAGCGCGATCACCGCAAGCTGGGTCGTGCCCTTGGCCTGTTCTTCTTCGACCCAATCGCGCCCGCCAGCCCGTTCTTCCTGCCGAAAGGCGCTCAGGTTTTGAACAGTCTGATCGACTACGTCAAAGAGCTGTACGTGAAGTACGGCTACGAGGAAGTGATGACTCCGCAGATCTTCAACACTGATTTGTGGAAGCGTTCGGGGCATCTCGATGCATATTCAGAAAACATGTACTTCGTTGATGTGGACGAGCGCGAGTTTGGCGTGAAGCCGATGAACTGCCCGGCCGCAGCGATGCTTTACTTGGCCGATTCGCACAGCTACCGTGAACTACCGCTGAAATGGGCCGATTTCGGGCGATTGCATCGCAACGAGCGTTCAGGTGTGACCCACGGCCTAATGCGCGTGCGATCGTTCGTTCAGGACGATGCCCACATCTTCGCGACGCTGGATCAGGTCGGCCCGGAGGTTCTTTCGTTCCTCGATATGGTCGACGAATCGTTCACGGCTCTCGGATTTGAAAACTACCGCTTTGAACTGTCGCTACGACCTGAAAAGCGTGTTGGATCAGATGAGATGTGGGACAAGGCAGAAGCTGCTCTAACCGAGATTCTTGATGGAACAGGGAAGAAGTACACGGTTGAGTCTGGTGAGGGTGCGTTCTACGGGCCCAAGATCGACATCTTCGTGCCCGACGCAATTGGCCGTGACTGGCAGCTTGGAACCGTTCAGCTCGACTTCTCGTTACCTGAGCGATTCGACCTTGAATACGTAGCCGAAGACGGAACCCGTCAGCGACCAGTGGTGATCCACCGTGCAATGTACGGCTCGTTGGAGCGCTTTTTGGGCGTGCTTATCGAGCACCTTTCGGGCGCATTCCCGCTGTGGCTCGCCCCGGTTCAGGCCGTGGTCGTGCCGATTGCCGATCGTCACAACGACTTCTGTCACGAGGTTGGTGCGAAGCTCAAGGCCGCTGGAATCAGGGTTGAAGTTAACGATTCGAACGATCGAATGAACTCTAAAATCAGGCAGGCACAACTTCAGAAAGTGCCTTACATGCTTGTTGCTGGAGATCGTGAAGTTGAATCATCAACTCTCGCAGTTCGCACCCGCACCGGCGAAAACCTCGACCCGATGTCGGTAGACGAAGCCGTCGAGAAGTTCCTGAAACAGATCGCCGACAAGTCATAATTCGGTTAAATGGGCGACTTTTTTCGCCCGTGAAAATCACATGAAAAGTAATAGGCCGTCAATTTGACGGCCTATTACGCGCAGTGTAGCCTCGAACGGCTTGTTATGCGTTTCACACGCCATCTGAAAAGGTGCCGATGGAACCGTGCATCCGGCGCAATTCATCGAGTAGTAATTTTCAGAGCGCGGCGTCTACGCGGGCGCGGCGAATGGATCAGTAACCCCACATGACATCTGACGACATCACAATCCATCGTGGACTAACAGGCGTTTACTTCGACCGAAGTGCGACGACGTTCATCGATGGCAAAGAAGGTGTCCTTGAATACAGGGGATACAACATCAATGAACTTGCCGAGCACTCGACGTTTGAAGAGACCGGCTACCTGCTGATTCATGGCAAGCTGCCGAATCAGGCTGAGTTAGACGAGTTCGATGCCGAGCTAAAGTCCGCTCGTGATCTGCCAGAACGAATTTTCGATGTGATCGATCTGGTCAAAGACTCGCACCCGATGGACGCTCTGCGTACCGCGGTTTCAGCGCTCGCATCTTTCGATGAAGACCGAAATGACAACTCGACTGAAGCGACGATTCGCAAGGGCAATCGGCTAACTTCGCAGGTGCCTTCGATAGTCATGGCGCACCACAACATTCGCCAGGGCAAAGACCCGATCAAGCCAAGCACGACGCTGAACCACGCAGGAAACTTCCTGTACATGCTCGATGGCAAGCAGCCCAGCGCAGACGCTATGACTCTGATGGACAAAGACTTTGTTCTGCACGCCGATCACGGTTCAAATGCTTCGGCGTTCACAGCGAGGGTTGTTGCAGGTACGGCCGCCGACATTCACGGCGCGGTAACAGCGGGTATCGCAGCACTTTCTGGCCCTTCACACGGTGGGGCCGCCGAAAACGTGATGCAGATGGCCAAGGAAATCGGCACGGCAGATAGAGCCGCCGACTATGTGCAGAATCTTCTTTCAAATCGTGAACGCGTTATGGGCTTTGGCCACCGCGTTTACAAGGCTGAAGACCCACGAGCGGGTCACCTTCGTGAGGGCGTGAAGAACCTGAGTGAAGAGATGGGCCAGCCCGAGTGGTACCAGATTCTCGAAGCAGTAGTCGAGGCGATGAAGCCGTACGCACGTCGTGGCATTCACGTGAACGTCGATTTCTTCGCTGGAGTTATCTACTACCTCAACGGTATTCCGCAGGATCTGTTCGTACCGATCTTCGCTGTTGGCCGAATTCCTGGCTGGACGATTCAGGTCGTCGAGCAGTTCGAGCACAACATCCTCATTCGACCGCTACTGCAGTACATCGGTGAACGCGAACTGGCGTACGTTCCGATCGGTGAGCGCGAGTAGAGTCGTTCTTGGTTTTTATCTGTCATTGCGAGGAGTCCTCGACGTGGCAATCAGTGATCACAGTGCGAACATCGTCCGAGTTAGAGTTACTTCAACTTGTCACCACGTCCGATGTCTCAAATGCCAAAAAGACCCTCGCCTAACCCGCTCGAACTGCGCCTGATCGACCATATTGGTCGGTACGGGCCGATCACGTTTGAAGCGTTCATGGACGCTGCTCTGTACGACGATGAGCACGGCTACTACCCAAGCCGCCGTCGTTCGCCCGGTTCGACCCCGGTTGGCACCGATGGCGATTACTTCACCAGTCCCAGTAGTCATCCTGCGTTCGGGGCTTTGCTGGCGTTACAACTCGAAGAAATGTGGCGGAGTCTTGGATCGCCGAGTGAGTTCGTAGTGGTCGAGATGGGCGCTGGTGATGGGGTGTTGGGATCGGATATATCGGACTATGTGGAACGAGAGCTTCCCGAGTTCGCAACGGCGATTCGGTATTCATCGACTGATCTGGTTCCTCCGGTGGGTTCCGAGGTGGTTGGTGATAATTCGCAACTTCCGGTCGGCGTAACCGGGTGCGTTATTTCGAACGAACTTCTTGATGCTCATCCAGTGAACCGGTTTATCGTTCAGGGTGGTGAGGTTCGCGAGATTTTTGTTGACTACCGTGACGGCGTTTTTGTTGAATCGGTTGGCGATGTTAGCGAAGGGGAAGTGGCTGCTCGCGTCGAGCCGTTTTTAGGCATGCTTCCAGAGTCTTACAGAGGTGAAGTGAATCTTCGGCTTGGGTACTGGGCGGATTCTATTTCGGCGACGTTAGAACGTGGCTATGTGATCACGATTGATTACGGGTATGACCGCCCCGAACTGTACAAGCCTGAACGTGTTGATGGGTCGCTTCGGTGCTACTACCAGCACACGCTTGGGCAGAATCCTTTACGGCGAATCGGTAGGCAGGACATCACTGCGCATGTCGACTTTACGGCGGTCGATCATGTCTTGATGGTCATGGGCTTTGGGCGAATCGGAAAACCGTCTCAGCAGGAGTTTTTATCGAAAGTTGGGATCGATGGGTTTCTGGGCGACATTGCTGGGCGGGTAGGCCGTGGTGAAATTTCTAGAAGTGAGTCACAAGAGGATCTTGCCGGTATTGGATCGCTGATCAATCCGGAAGGGCTGGGGCGGTTCAGGGTTGCCGTGCATTCCAGAGGCGTCGATGTCGACGGAGAGGCTTTGCTGGCACTAACGGGCTTACATGGAGGCGCGGCTCTTACGAACGGTCACAGTGCGCCGACGTTGAACAGCGCAAGCGCGGTTCACGCCCGACTACTCCGGGCAAGCAACCCGTTTTCGCAGCCGCCACCGTCGCCGCTATCGGGTTCAAGCGAAATGCCGACGTGGGAGCAGTTGTTCAGCGACGAGCCTTAGGGGTGTGGTTTGACGCAGTTGGGCGCCATGTTTGTCATTGCGAGGAGTCCTCGACGTGGCAATCAGCGGTCATCAAGCGACTACTTCAGGACTCAGGAGAGTACTTCGCTTGCATTTCATATTGACGTCTTGACCACTGGTGGCTGATTCGCATCGTTGTTTCCGGTCATACGTGGTTGCCACGTCGCCTCAGGGCAGGCTCCTCGCAATGACAGAAACGATCCTTCGACGAGCCCTAACCAGCTCGAACTGCTCTGGCCTCGATTTCGACTACCACTTCGGGGCGTCCTAGCACGGGCACTCCGACTATCGTGTTTGCTACTTGGCCAGACGGCAGTGCCTTTTCTAACGCTGTAACTGCTTCGACTATTTCCGCGTCGCCTCCAACCACATAGGTTCGCGTGTGAATCAAATCGCTCCACTGGAGCCCGATCTCGATGATTGCCTTTTTGATGATCTGTAGCGTGTCGGCGACTTGGGGTCCGACTTCGAAGGGGTATTTCACTATTTCGCCGACGATTATTGATGTGGTGCCAGCTACGTAAACAACGTCGCCGTCATCGACTAGGACGGCTCGGCAATAGTTGTGGTCGACCTCGAACGTGCGCCCAGTTCGTAAATTCGTTCGGCCCCCAGAAGCCCCCGCAACACCTTCCATCTCGAAGGTGAAAACATGCCCTGGCTCGCCCACGCCTGAAACCGCTATGCCTGCGGAAGTCGGTATCGAAGGCTCCTTGAACGCCAACCACTCGGGAGGATCGGTCTCGAATTGAACGTCGTGTCGCATAAAGTGGCGAGTCGAAACGATGTCGCCTGCCCCAACGCCCGCCCGCTTCATCAGACCTTCGGCGTCGCCAACCGCCTGAGCAACCTGGGTGGCACGATCTGTTGAAGGATCACCACGAAGCACGGACGTCCACATCTCGCCGTTCACCAGCACTGCCAGCGAACTCGACGAATCGAAGTCGGGCTCGAACTTCTCAGCCGTTTTCGCACCACCGGCAATCGCTTCAAGCTCCATTGAAATCTCGACTCCACCCGGAAGCCGCTCGACCTGAATGATCGTCAACGCAGGACCCGGATGATCGAAAATCACGCCATGCACGCTTCTGAGCAGCTTCTCAACAGCCGCTCCGTCTTCATCCCCAGAAGATGTGTGCCAGGTGCGAGTTCTCACAACGTCGGCAGTCGAAATCCCGCTGCTTCTGAGTAGTTCGGCTATCAACTGGAATACCCGGTGCGACTCGGATTCGAGTCCGCTTGTTCGATCGGAAACGATTCCTGATGTGAAGAACCTATTGCCCACCTGTACGGCTGCCGGTGATCCGGAGGGCAGCGGCGTAGATGATGAAAACGTTTTTCGAGCTGACGATTCTGTCATTTTCAGTACTCCAGTCTGGACCGTTTCAGGTTAATATTCGTTGTGCCCGCAAATGTGCGTACAGCTGAAGCCTAACTCACACTTGGGCCAAGATAACGATATCGCCCGTAATCGGAGTTGACGTTGAGCGACGAATCGCAAACCCAGTCAAAACAAACTTTGAAGAAAACCGTTCTTCACAAAGTGCACGTTGAGTCGAGTGCCAAGATGGTGCCGTTCGGCGGGTGGGACATGCCGGTTCAGTACTCAAACGGCATCATTTCTGAAGTAAAAGCCGTTCGTGATTCGGCTGGAATTTTCGATGTATCGCACATGGGTCGACTCGAGTTCGAAGGTCCGGGAGCCGAATCGTTTCTAGGATCGATTCTTTCGGCGAGCATGCCTGCGATAAAAGTTGGGCGCGGCAAATACAGCTTCATTTGCAATGCATCCGGTGGGATTATCGACGATTCGATGGTCTACAAAACCGGCGATGAAAAGTTCCTTCTAGTGATCAACGCTGGCAACGCCGACGTTGATATGGAATGGATAAATCCTCTGGTCGAAGGCCGTGAAGATTTCACGATGACGATCACAACGAATGACACGGCGATGATCGCTATTCAGGGTCCGACCGCAGTTGAAATCGTCGATAAGCTCACCAGCAACGAAGCATCGAAAATAAGGCGATTTCGTATTGGTGACGCTTCGGTTAGCGGCATTCCGGCCACGCTGGCCCGAACCGGATACACCGGTGAAGACGGCTTCGAAATAGTCGCTGCCGCCGACAGGGGTGTGGAGCTTTGGAACGCGTTGAAAGATGCTGGTGCAACCGAGGCTGGACTTGGCTCTCGTGATGTACTTCGTCTTGAAGCCGGGCTACCACTTCACGGAAATGATCTTTCGGAAGAAACGAATCCGTTCGAGGCCGGATTCGGTCGATTTGCGTCGTCTATCGCCCCCGATTCGATAGCTGCTGATGCCCTTAACGAGATCGCAAAAACCACGCCTCAGCGTGCTCTCGTTGGGTTCAAAATGACCGGTCGGGGCATCCCAAGAACGCACCTGAACATCCTCTCAAACGACGTATCGGCAACCAGCGATGCAAACTCAATCGGAACGGTGACCTCGGGTACCCATTCACCCATTGTTGACGGTGGTATTGGCATGGGCTACGTTGAGCAAAAGTACTCTGCGATTGGCACCCAGATCGTGATCGACGTTCGTGGGCGGCTGGTTGAAGCGGAGATAGTTGAAATGCCCTTTTATAAACGCGGTTAGACTCACCCGTCTTATCGGTTTGTTGCCACGAAATACGCCGAATTAAAAAAGCCTAGCTTCAGGAATTGGAACGTACATGTATCCGGACGATCTCAAATACTCAAAAGAGCACGAATGGGTGCGAATGAACGGCAATATCGCTGAGGTTGGCGTGACGGTGTTTGCGCAGGAATCGCTAGGCGACGTTGTGTTCGTCGATCTGCCAGAAGTGGGTACCGACATTGAGCAGTTCGCAAAGTTCGGTGAAATCGAATCAGTGAAAGCGGTAAGTGATCTCTTCTCGCCTGTTGGCGGCAAGATCGTTGAGGTCAATTCGGAAGCCACCGATAATCCTGAGTCTGTGAATACAGAGCCCTACGGTATTGGTTGGCTGATCAAGATTGAGCTATCCGACACGGCTCAGCTTGATGGGCTGATGGACGCAGCAACCTACGAAGCGACATTGGACTAGCAATCACTTTAATGGCTTCTGTAAATTCTTCTGTAAACACCTCCGTAAACCACCCATACATTCCATCTACCGACTCTGAGCGAGCAGAAATGCTTGGCGTAATCGGGGTCGATTCGCTCGATGGTCTGCTTGGCGACATTCCTGTCGAGCACAGGCACCCTTCGTTGAATCTTGCTCCCGGACTTTCCGAGCAGGAGCTTTCTTCGGTATTCGGCGCGATTGCCGCCGAGAATGCATCGTCTTCGAACGGGTACATCTCGTTTTTGGGCGCGGGCGCTTACAGCCACTACATTCCATCGACCGTTCGAGCCATCTTGCAACGTGGCGAGTTCGTAACCGCCTATACCCCGTACCAGCCTGAGGCTGCGCAGGGCACTTTGCAGGTTGGATTCGAGTTCCAGACGATTATTTGCCAGTTGACCGGAATGAAAGTTGCCAATGCCGGGATGTACGACGGGCCAACGGCGTTTGCCGAGGCATGCCTGATGGCTGCTCGGGTAACCAAGCGGAATCGAATCGGGGTGCTTTCTACTACCGATGATCGTTTGCCCGACACGCTGCGGGCGTATTCGAAGTACCAGGGAATTGAGATCGTTTCGATCGCACCTGACGCCACGGAAATTCCTGATGATCTGGCTTGTATTGGTATCCAGAGTCCAAACTTTTTCGGCCAAATCGAAGACGTTGAACGGCTTACAGATCTTGCTCATGCAAACGGTGCGTTGTCCATTGTCCACGTAAATCCAACAGCGTTAGGCATGTTCAAGGCACCCGGTGAGTTCGATGTCGACATCGTTACCGCGGATGGTCAACCGCTTGGCGTTCCGATGGCATTTGGCGGTCCGTATGTTGGGCTATTCGCCTGCAAGAAGGCGCACATCAGGCAGATGCCGGGTCGAATTATTGGCCGCACGACCGACACGAAGGGGCGTACCGGATACGCGCTCACGCTTCAAACCCGTGAACAGCACATTCGCCGTGAACGTGCCACCTCGAATATATGTACAAGCACGCAGTTGATTGGGCTGATGGTTACTGTTTATGCCGCAACTCTCGGCAAGCAGGGCATGAAGGACCTGGCGAATCTCTGCTACCAGAAGGCCCACTACGCAGCCTCCGAAATCAACCAGCTAGCTGGGTTTTCTGTGAGCGGCAAGGGCACGTTCTTTCATGAGTTTGTTGTTACGTGTGCGGGTGATCCTGCGAGGATTAATGCGGCGTTGTTGCAGAGGAAGATCATCGGGGGGCTTGATATTTCTGAGCGTTCAGACAACGGGATGCTTGTTTGTGTGACCGAGACAAGCTCGAAGGCTGATATCGATAGATTGGTTGCGGCTTTGAGCGAGATCGGAGTCACAGCATGACCATTTCTACAGGCGCAGGTGACATAGATCGCCGATTGCTGATGGATCGTTCGGTTTCTGGGCGCAGGGCGTTTACGGTTTCTGAATCGGACGTGCCGGAACAGGTGCTGCCCGACTCGACACTTTTGCGTGACGATGTCGAGCTTCCCGAAGTCTCGCAGCTTGAAGTCATCCGCTACTTCTCGGTGTTGAGCCAGTTGAACTTTTCGATCGACACGAATTTCTACCCTCTTGGGTCATGCACGATGAAGTACAACCCGAAGATCAACGACGAATTGTCGAATCTGCCGGGCCTCGCCGATATTCACCCGCTTCAGCCCGAGGAAACTGTTCAAGGGGCGATTCGCCTGCTGAAGAATCTTCAGGACGATCTTGGCGAGATAACAGGCTTGCCTGGTGTTTCTCTGGCTCCGCTTGCTGGTGCTCAGGGTGAATATGCAGGTTTGCTGATCGCTCGTGCCTATCACGAGGCTCGCAACGACTCGGAACGTGTGGTCGCCATCATTCCCGACTCTGCGCACGGCACCAACCCGGCATCAGCTGCAATGGCTGGCCTGGAAGTGGTGACTGTTCGTTCTGACGATCAGGGCAACGTTGATGTTGATAATTTGCGAGAGCTCGCCGACGGTCGAACCGCTGTATTTATGCTGACGATCCCGAGTACTTTGGGTCTGTTCGAGCCGAATATTCTCGAAATCACGAAGATCATCCATGATGCTGGCGGACTGGTTTACGCCGACGGCGCTAATTTGAACGCACTGCTTGGTTTGGTAAAACTTGGCGATCTGGGCGTCGATATCTGCCACTCGAATCTGCACAAAACGTTCTCGACTCCGCATGGTGGTGGAGGTCCGGGATCGGGTCCTGTAATGGTCACCGACGAGCTGGCGCAGTTCCTGCCGAAACCGGTCGCTGAACTTACTGATGATGGCTACGTGCTAGCGACTCCTGCAGAGTCGATCGGTGCGATCAACGGTTTCCATGGATCGTTCTCAATCGCAGCTCGTGCCTATGCCTATATCAAGGCTTTGGGGCTCGAAGGATTGCAGTCGGTTTCAGAAAACGCTGTTATCAGCGCCAACTACATCCAGGCGAAGTTGAAGGACAAATACGATCTGGCTGCCGACCGATATTGCATGCACGAAACGGTGCTTTCGGCTTCGAGGCAGAAGAAGCGTGGCGTCGCTGGACTCGACATCGCTAAACGTTTGTTGGACTTCGGTATTCACGCGCCAACGATGTACTTTCCGATGATCGTCGACGAGGCGTTGATGGTCGAGCCGACCGAGTCGGAATCGAAAGAGACGCTCGATCATTTCATCGCGGTGCTGAGGCAGATCGACGACGAAATCGACGCCTCACCTGAGTTGATTCTCGAAGCGCCGCACGATCTGCCGGTTACACGACTGGACGAAGCAAAGGCAGCTCGCAAGCCGGTACTGCGCTGGACGCCTGAAGAGTAGTTCGGGCGAACTTCTGCCATTGTGAAGAGCTTGCCCCGAGTTAGATCGAATGGGTGGCAATCACGTTTATCGCGGTACAACGACAGGCCCCGGCTCGTGATCGACTAGATCCATCGCACCCTCTTACCGAACTCAGGCATAATTCAGCGATGTTCACGTCATTGATCGTACGAGTTGTGCTTGTTGCGGTGATATTGGTTCCGGGAGTGTAGCTTTCGACCGGATCCCGTACTCTGGCGTGTTCGTGCATTCCCGATGCTGCCCAAATGGTACTTGAACAGAATCGGCAAGGTGTCGTCGCCTATCAGGTTGGCGAAAAAGATGGTGCGCTGGTTTACATGGTCATGCGCTCGTTTGGAGTCGCATTACCAGAGCAGCTTACGGTCCCAAAATATCTGTGCAACACGTGGGGAGTTGGCCCGACCCGACAGGGCTTTTCGGTGAACAGTATTGAAGATGGTTGGGCGTTCTCTGCATGTTCCGGCACGAGCAGCACCCACATGGATGCTATGGCGTCGGATCTTGGGCTACAGCGCTACGATCCCATCCCGGTGGCGAATCTGATGCAATTCGATGCCGATGGCGCTGAGATCATGATTGCTCAACCTGTAAATAGCCCGGGTTCTCCTGGAGGGTCTTCAGGATTTAAAGCTGAATACGGCATAATCGCTGGCGTATTGCTGCTGATACTGATTTTGATGGGAGTTAGAACGCGGTGGGGTCCGGACGCAAGTTGAGGCTGTGTGCGTAACGGCCAGGTTCATCCGAGTCCGCAGCCTACTCAGTGACCAGCAGGCGGTGGATGAACGGATCTCCACTGCTTGGTAGCAGTTGCATTACAACGTTGTCGCCGAATCGATCGGAGGTGACACGCAGAATGAGGGCGTTACCTTCGGGCCACACTTCGTAGCTGGTGAATTGTTCGGACCAGCGCGCTGGCACTTCGGATTGGCGGGCTTGGGGATGATTGAATCCGATTAGATTGTCATCTTCATCGATCCGCAGCTTCAGTTGCGCGGCGTTTTTAGTGGCGGCATCTTCACTTGTGTAGATCAAAACGGTGTAGGTGTTTGGCGATTCGCCTTCGCCGGCTGGAAATGCGGTGCCGAGCGCTGCTACTTCGTAGGCTTCTATCAGGTGGGCTTGTGCAAACTGGTCTCGAACTTCATCAGCGGTAGCAAGAGTAGCCAGTCCGTCGCCCCACATATCTTCAAGCCGAGCTATTGCCTGTTCGACGTTTTCTGAGTCGCCACTGAACAGGGCGCCCGCGGTTCCGAATTTTGTGAGGAGATTTGCCGCCATAATGTAGTTCGGATCGTCTGCCAGGCTCGGCTGAACATCTGTCGAAGCATCGATGATCTGCTGCATGGGATCGTGAGACAGCGTTCGGGCCGCCATTCCGTCCATGACTAGTATTCGTCCGCCTCGACCGAAATGGTCGAAGGCCGCTTTCGTGACCTCAGGGTCGAACTTTCCAAGTAAAACCTCGCCCCCGAACATGCGGTCACCGAAGATGGCGAACTGGTCGACGTTCCGGATGTCGAATCCAAGCGAACCAGCGGTTGTCTCTGTAGCTTCATATGCGATTGCATTGAATCCAGACAACCATTCTTCGAATCCATCGCCGCCAATCGAGGTCCTGAAATTTATTCCGGCCATCTTTCTCGCATCGGACATTACATCCATGATGTTCTGGCTGACTTCCTCAAATGTCGCGTCGCTGCCTAGTGATTCAATTCCGAGTTCCGCACGTATTTTCGCCACGTCGTAGATTTTTGTAGCTGTTCGCGATTATGGTGTGTCGGGAATGTGCGAGAGGACTTGCTCGAACGGGGACGCTGGGGCGGTCGAATCGGAACCACCAGTATCGTCACCACAGGCTGTAATGGTTAAGCCGGCGATCAGGAGTAGGGCGAACAAAATCACTAGCGAGCGGCTCATCAAGCAATCTCCGTAACAATGTGTGGCGATGAAATGCGCTTGCAGTGTAGTTATTCGAACACGATGCTTGCATGATATTTCGAGAACCACTTGTAAAGATTCTCTTAAAGTATTGGATTGTGAGCCAGCAACGTTACAATCCGACCGCTCGTCTTGTAATCAAGTGAAGTTCAGCAGAAAGATTTGCACACCGAATGATTGTCGATACCCACGTTCATATTTGGGAGATGCCGCCGATTGCGCCGATCGGTCCGAGTGCGCCCAACTTCACTTCTAAGCCAACTGCCCACGGTAACGCCGAGCTTCAGTTAGCGGATATGGACGCGAATGGCGTCGATAAGACCGTGCTGGTGCAGACGTCGTTTTCGACGTGGGACAACGAGTACGTGGCTGCCGCTGGGATCAAATACCCGGATAGATTTGTATCGATGGGTCTTGTCGATCCTATGGACGATCGAAACGCCGCGCAGGCTGTCTACTGGATGGACGAGCGTGAGATGCAGGGATTCCGATTTCATCCGCAGTACTACTCGGAAGTCGACATTCTGAAGCGTCCTGAAAATGACGCCATGTTCAGGGCTATCGAGCAGCGTGAAGGCATTGTTCAGATCCACAATCGAACTGAGCACGCCCACCAACTCGACTACGTCGCAACTAAGTACCCGGGCATAACTTGGCTGATCGACCACATGATGTACCCCGAGCCGAGCATGGCTCCCGATTGGGAGGATTACGGGTTGGTTTTGGCTTTGGCCAAGCGCGAGAATGTTCTGATGAAGATTTCGGACATTCACAATCGTTCCGAGAGCGCTGAGTACCCGTTCGCTGATATGCACGATGTGATCAAGATGGCTATCGACGCGTTTGGGATCGACCGTGTGATGTGGGGCACTGGGTATCCCGGCTATCACCGGGTTGATCACGGTTGGCTGTCGCTCGAAGACGAACTAAAACTCGTCAACGAAGGCTTTGATTGGCTGACCGCAGAAGAGCGCGCAAAGTATCTAGGCGAAAACGCGATGCATATCTGGAACTGGAATCGGGAGTAGCGATTGCGAATCGCAAAACCTCTTGGCCCAAATAGAAACACAACGACGCAAGTACGGAGCAGAAAGCACACATGGCACTTCAACCTGGCACTCAGGCCCCCGATTTCACCCTTCAATCTCACCTGGGCGAAGTTAAGCTTTCCGATCTTCGAGGCAAAACGGTCGTTATCGGATTTCATCCGGCCAGCTTCACCGGTGGCTGACTGAACCAGGTGCGCGGGTTCCGCGCAAATTACGATAAGTTTCAGGCTTTGAACACCGAGATCATCGAGATCAGCTGCAACGCTCTGCCAGTTCAAAAGGCGTGGGTTGCGAGCATGGGTGATGACGATAGCGGCGAAGAGGGTCAGGTGCCGTTTCCGGTGGCTTCTGACTTCTGGCCGCATGGCGAGGTTACGAAGGCGTTCGATGTGTTCAACGATGAGCGTGGTGGTGCGAAGCGTTCGGTGTTCATCATCGATGGCGAAGGCATGATCCGCTGGTCGAACGTCTACACCGACTCGATCCCGGCTTCTGGTGAGCTTTTGCATGAGATCGAAAAGCTGACGCCTTAGAGCCAGTGGCACGTTTTGTGAGCGATTGTTTGAGGACGTCGATTTCATTTATCGGCGCCCTACAACGTCCTGCGTCAGAGTCTTGCCTCATGGACGCCAAGCTCAGAATGACAATGGTTATGGTACTCGTGAAAAGCCTATTGTGAAAACTTTCACTAACGGGTAATATGCAGGAAGCTACTCGGCTTTGCGCGGGAAAGGCGACTCCAGCATGATGACTAGTAAATTACCTCTTCGTACGTGGCTCGTATTGACGGCTGCTTCTGTGATCGGGCTGTTCGCAATCATCTACGTATCGTGGTTTCTGTACGCGGTTTATGTCATAAGTCCGAGAGAGTACGCTCGGAACGACGCTAATTATTCACTGAGCGGCATTCTGTTTATGTCGGGGATGGTTGTACTTGCAGCCTCAACGGTTTTAATGTCTCGTTCGGTCTGGCTAAGCAGCTATGGTCGCCAAACGAGCACTTGGAAGTTGCGGATCTACACTGGATTCATGATGATCTTCTCGGTCTTAATATCACCCGTATATCCAACTACGCTGATCTTTTTCTTGTTCGCGCTTGTGCTGCAGTTTCTGCTGGCAGTATCTAAGCGCACCGAGGCGCAGGTTCTCGAAAACTAGCAAGGTCGGCGATACCGTTCTTCAGGTCAGCGAATACATCCGAGTCACGATTGAACCTGTGATGCCACTACTCAAGCAAACGTTGGCCACAAAAGCGGTGCGAGTGATCTCGGGCGGGATCGGACTGCTCGCGGTCGCCTACGTCTTGTGGATGATTTATCGAGTTTATTTTTTCGTGCCGCATGGAAGGGATAGTTCAACATCTGCTCTACCGATAGTCCTAATAACAATGCTTCTGGCATCTATGACTATTGAGCTCGCTCGATCGGAATGGCGTTGCAGCCTGGGTTTTCGTAGCAATGCTTGGAAACTTCGAGTATTCGCCGTAACCCTGATTGTGTTTCCGGTTTTAGTGTCACCGTTGTCGCCAACCACGCTTGTGTTCGCTCTATTCGCTATCGTGCTTGTTTTCACGGACTTGCTGTTAGGCCGTTCATACCTGTCTTCCGCGCCTAAAGCGGTCAAATAAAAAGGCCGATGAGCAATCTCATCGGCCATTTCAGTCAGATCCTCACCAAGGAAGAAAAAGTCGCCTCGCGACCGACCTTAGTAGAAGGTTCCGCCGTCTTTACCGTCGTCGTCTAGTTGTCCTTCCAGACCTGCTTTCACATCGGCTAGCTGGCCTTCAACGCCCATCTTGAGCATGCCTGCATCTGAGCTGATGGGGAACCACTGCATGCCCTGCTTGATACGTCGGGACGCTTCTTCACCTGACGCCGTGTGAGCGCCAGTGAAAACACCGTGTCGCTTGCCTGCGTCGACGACCTTCTGAACCGCCGCGATGTGATCGGGGTGCTTGTTGTCGAGGCCGATCGGCACGCCCATGTTTTGCGCAAGGTCGTTCGGCCCGATGAAGCACACATCTACGCCCGGAACCGACATGATCTCGTCGATCTGATCGACAGCCACCGGATCCTCGATCATGATCACGACAAGCGTCATGTCGTTCGCCTTCTGGTAGAACCCTTCACCGTATGCGATCTGCCCACGCGCACTACCGATTCCTCGAATTCCTTCGGGAGCGTATTTCGCTGCCTGCACGATTTCGCGGGCCTGTTCCGCATTTTTCACGTCTGGCGCCACGATTCCCATGAACCCGATATCGAGAATTCGCTTGATCCAAACTTTCTCACCGTAAGGAACTCGGGCGAACATCGGAGTGCCGCTGCCCTGAGCCGCCCGTAGGCAGTTGACGGCGGTCGAGACATCGATGGCGTTGTGTTCAAAGTCGACCACGATCCAGTCGAGCTCGGTCATGTAAGTAAGAACTTCGATCACCGACGGATCGCCAGTTGTTGACCATGTTCCGACGGTAGCTTCACCGCGTTTCATCTTGTCTATGACTGGATTTGAGTCCATTTGGGAATTTTCCTTGGCGTGGCTTCGCCAATTCCGCAGGTGAAAAGTGGCGATTACGTGAGTGTTCTTTAACTATTGAGACAACAGAGGTTACTACTAGCTTCGCGAACGATAAACTAGCTTCCGGATTATTTTGAAAACTTCTCGCTAAGGAGACCCCGAGTTGGCCAGACACACGCGGCTACAGGCACTAAACGCAGTTCACGAAATTGGCGTTGTGCCAGTTTTTTACAACGCTGATATCGCTACCGCTCAAAACATTGCTAGGGCCTGCGTAAACGGCGGGATCAAGGTTCTTGAGTTCACAAACCGTGGCGATCACGCCTGGGAAGTGTTCACCGCACTCGACAAGTTCTGCGCCGCCGAGCTTCCCGATGCCATTCTGGGGGCAGGCTCGGTACTCGATGCTGGCACGGCTTCTATGTACATCGGATCGGGTGCCAGCTTCATCGTCGGGCCCGTCACTAACCCCGATGTCGCCAAGGTCTGTAACCGCCGTAAAGTCGGATACATCCCTGGTTGTGGCACCGCTTCAGAGATTTCGTTCGCCGAAGAACTCGGTTGCGACATCGTGAAAGCCTTCCCTGGAAGTGCAGTTGGTGGCCCCGGATTCGTCAAGGATGTTCTTGCCCCTATGCCGTGGACATCGATCATGCCTACCGGAGGAGTCGACATCACCGAAGAGTCGCTACGACCGTGGTTCGAGGCTGGCGTGGTGGCAGTTGGAATGGGATCGAAGCTCGTTTCAGCCGACATCCTGAAAGATGGTGCTTGGGACAAGCTCGAACAGCGCAGCAAAGACACAGTCGCCCTGATCAAATCCATCAGGCGGTAGGTGCCAGTGGCACTTTTTTTCAGCGGGGTCGATTGTTCCGCTGTTGATCGCCCGCTGACTTATTTGAAATTAGAGATTATCGAGAGCTAATAGAAAAAGGATCGAGATTCCATGGTTAAGGTTGTTACTTTTGGAGAGGTGATGCTTCGGCTCGCAACGATGCGACGAGAGCGATTCACCCAGGCGCGTGAATTTGAGGTCACCTACGGCGGTGGCGAGTGCAACGTTGCGGTTTCGCTGGCGCAGTTCGGCGTTGACGCAACGTTCGTAACGGCCATTCCCGACAACGACATCGGACAGGCCTGCATCAACTACATTCGCCAGTTCGGAGTCGACACGACTGAGATTCTTCGACAGGGTCAGCGACTTGGAACGTACTACCTCGAATCGGGCGCATCAATGCGTGCTTCGAAGGTTGTTTACGATCGAGCCGCCTCGTCGATTGCCGAAATCAAACCCGGCGATGTCGATTGGGAGAAGGTGTTTTTGGGCCAGGACTGGTTCCACTTCACCGGCATCACCCCGGCGATTTCTAAGAGCGCAGCCGATGCCTGTACCGAAGCGGCCGCCGCAGCCCAGCAGCTGGGTCTGACCGTTTCAGCTGACATGAACTATCGCAAGAATCTGTGGACCTCCGAAGAGGCGCAGGCAACGATGATTCCGATGATGAAGTACGTCGATGTTTCGATCGGCAACGAGGAAGACGCCGAGAAGTGTCTTGGCGTTGCTGCTGAGGGCGTCGACGTCACCGTTGGCGAGATCGACCCCGACGCCTACAGGCCTGTTGTTCAGGAACTTGTCGATAAGTTCGGCTTCAAGAAGGTTGCGATCACTCTGCGTGAGAGTTTCTCCGCTGACGATAACGGCTGGAGCGCGATCTACTACGATGGCGACGAGATTCTCGTTGGCAACAAGTTCCCGGTGCGAATTGTCGACCGTGTTGGCGGTGGTGATTCGTTCTGTGCGGCGATGATTTACGGATTGAACCAGTCAGGCTGGAATTCACGACAGGTTCTCGACTTTGCAGTTGCATCGTCGGCGATGTCACACACCTTCCACGGCGACTTCAACCTCGTTAGCGTGAAGGAAGTAATGGCAGTAGCTGGAGGCGACACCTCGGGCCGCGTGCAGCGCTAGCCAGCTAGGTTTTCTACGAGTGCTGACATTTGTTGGCTGAGTTGAAAATGTGTGGCTTGGTTGTCATTGCGAGGAACCTGCCCTGAGGTGACGTGGCAATCACGTTTTCACTGATTCAATGATCGTGGCCTGCTGACTGTGTTCGACGTTTGCGCAGAGTTATTGTTCGACAGGATGTAAATGGGACTAAAAGAGAACTGGTGGCGGTTCAATTACCACCTGATGAGACTGGGGTTCATTCCCGTGGCGAAGCGGGCATTGATGCTCAA
>Ga0209501_10000628_pt1 | contig 42184 bp, 90 predicted proteins | sample ArcticOcean_MG_C_4_FD_187434 | JGI IMG/M metagenome (GOLD analysis project Ga0209501, IMG submission 187434) | Marine microbial communities from western Arctic Ocean - ArcticOcean_MG_CB4_134 (SPAdes) (version 2) | ecosystem: Environmental > Aquatic > Marine > Oceanic | place: Arctic Ocean...
ATCACAGTCTTTTGCAAATGTCAAGCGGTTTCTTCTATGCAAATCCAAGAAAGACGTTCCATTTCCTTTTTGTAACTCTTCCCTTTCTTTTCGCCATCTATTACGGCTTCAAGTATAACAGACGCAGCGATAGCAAGAGACTTCAAAGGGGAAGAGACCGGCATACGAGTACAGTATGAGGCATTGTCAAGCTCATACCATTCTTCGGGCGCAGCTTCGTTACCCGGATCGACAGAACCAAACTCATAGCAACTGAATCGGAGTAGAGGAACATCGTTGGGATCATCGGGATCGTATTCGCCTGAGACTCCTTCTCCAATCCATTCCCAATCAACTCGAAAGCCATCTCGCTCTAATGTCACGTCAGAAAATACAATGTCCATAATTTCTCCTATTTGGGTTTAATGTATCAAAAAGCTGAACGTAAGTCAAGACTCAATCATTTCCCCAAAAGACAGCATGGGTCGCGTCTAGGGCAAGGTAGTAATGTCCATTACCTGTATTTCTATATTCTTCTGAGTACCATGCCCGATTGGTTTCGGGTTTGTAGAAGCAGATTCTATGCGCTTTCAACGCTTTCATCACTCCACTGGACAGGGTCAATCTCCGTCGTTGAAGCCCAAACCCAAGCAGATTCTTTGCAACGCTTAATCGTCTCTTTGCTGCCATACATATCGACATAACTGCCAAAATGATGTTCAAACACTGCCACCGCGTGATAATAGTCTGCACTTTGCATATCTTCTTTCACCTCTTCTGGATCTAATCCAACCTGTGATGATAGCATTCTAGCAGCTACAATTAAACAGAAGACATTCCCTTCAGGTCCATCAAGGTCGATTTCCATGCGTTGTGGTGAATTATCTTTTACATGCAATGTCATTTTTTGTTATCCTCACTTCGTTTAAGAGATATTTTACGTTTCTCTGAACATTTTCCTCCATACATGATGCCAAGAGGGATTGGCGTCTCTTTCAAATTCTCGATCCTCTACGGTATCAAGAAAGAATGCCCATATGAGGACTTGTTGCAGGTTCATCTTCAAATGCTTCCAATATCCTCGATCATAATGGCATTCGTGCTCGTATATGCGCGAAGGACAGATGCCGAACCATAAACTAGACCATATAGCTCTAACTCTCATTGATACCCTTTCATTTAGTATGAGAGAATCCTAGCACAGACTTATAGAGAAGTCAAGCTAGAATTTACGCAAGATGAACGCTTGAGGAAACTTCTTCGCCTAAGTCGAGAATCATAGCAACTTCGATTTCCATCTGATCATTCAGTTCGTCTGCTTTCTCCAAGAGAGCATCGAAGAAAGAAGACTTTGCGTCTTCCAATGCTTGCTTGGACTCGGGAGAGATTGTCCGTCCATCGTATTTCAGTTTCATACGGACGGTAACATCTTCAATCTTGGGGTTTATCTTAGCCATCATTCCTCCTATGCTGCTATCTTGAGTATCGTCCAATCGTTTTGAGATGATCTCGCCTGTTTGCGAATCATAGCGGGAGTAGGTTTATGAGAGAAGTAGATGTCAACCTGTTGGTCGTCGCCTCCCTCCTTTTACCAACTAGAGCGGTAATAGAAAGAACACCCGTCATAATCCGGGGACAGCAACGGTTTCAGTTGCTTAATCGTCACTTTAATATCATCCGCGAACCTCTCATCATAGTCCGTCGAGCCAAAGAAACACCCACTCCTCGTCGGCAGCAACGCAGCGACTTCTTCACGATTGACAATCACCTGACCATCCTCCATGATGTCCTCCCATTCACCTGTCCCGCCGTCAGCCACTGATGCCAATTGTTGACCATTACGAACCTGACCATCGGTCATAACTACAGTCTTCATGATTTGTTCGCATATGGATACGAGTTCTTGTATCTGTTCCGTCGTGACATACGAACGCTGACATTCATCAACTCCGTCCTGTACATTTTCAACAAACCAGTTGTGGATGTGATTGGCTTTGCGCCAATACGCCGCTGTTACGGAGACATTCAACGACGGCGAGGAAGAACAGGGGCTTGTTTCCATACCCACGGCCTCAAGAACCGCCTTGTAGGATGCCTTATTATCGTCGCTCTCATGCTCCCATCCGCCGACGTACTTCTCAACCTCTACATACATATCTAATCCCATCTCAGTCCTCCTTCGTATTTTTATCGTTACTCATCACTTTCTCATCTACTCCTTTGGCTCAACGGTAAATTCTTCCGAGCCTTCTTTAAGTAGCCGTGTTTTCTCCTATTGTGTACGCAAGAGTATCACGCATTCAGCGGGAAGTCAAGTTTAATCTTTGAGGGATTCCCAATCAATTCCGATGCCTGTTACTTCAACGTCATCGGAGAGCTGTCCCTGTTCTTCGGTATCAATGTCAAGAGATACTGCGCGTTGCAAGTATTCTTTTAGTTCGTCCATGTTCAGTTTGGCAAGGTCTCCCTCAACGGACAATGTTCCTTGGAATGATATTAATTTGTCGTTTGGCATGTCTCGTCCTTTCCTATGTCCCATAATTTATCAGCGATATCATATAGTTTGTTCGCTTGAACGGCGTCAGACTCATACGTCTCGAAGTATTCGGCTTCAGCTTTGAAGTCTTTTCCTTTTGCGAAAAGAAACGTCTTGTCATCATCTGTCAACTCTATATCATTTATAGGCTTGCCGTCAAGCAAATTCTGAATGACTTGATCTGTTACTTTGTCGTTGGGCATGTTTTCTCCTTGATAGTTTCCCATTCTTCATGAGCGCGATCAAACAACTGACCGATTTCGTCTTTGTCTAAGTCCATTGACTCTTGCAATGCTTCCCAATCTTCAGGCGAGATATCAACGCAAGCATTGATCTCTGCGATCAGTCGGGGGAACTGAATGGAGTTATCTTTCCAAAGCTCTATCCTTTGGTCTGCTCCGCTTGCATAGCCAAGTTTGTCTGCTTGAGCTTGAGCTTGGTTTTGCCATTCAGATGCGATGACATCTCCTACAAGTTCAGCGATCTCCGTCAGTCTCGCGTCTCTTGTTTGAAGGGTAGAGTAAAGACTGCAATCAACATCGTCTGTCAATTCAGCAACAGCTAGCTCAATGAATTCTTCTTCGAGCATTCGTAGGTCATGTTTGTCTATCATAACGACTCCAACAGTTCTGCCTTGGTTCAGTTTGAACTTGGCGTTGCAATCATCTTGTCGAAGCAGACTTGGCAGATTGCGCCTTTGTCGTCTTCGCCTGCGAGGTCATCCATGCTGAGTTCGTCTTTGCAGCAACCGCAACGCATACTCTTAACGGGTAGAGTCCAATTGTCCCCTTCGACTTCGGGTTCCTCTAGATAAGTTGCTCCGCAGTAATCGCAACCATGACTGCCACCGCCCAAGTCGTCCATCGTACCGTTGCAAAACTTACAGTTCATTTGATTCCTCCATTTTCAACATCCTATCATAACAGGAGTATGAAGTCAATCCTTTTTTGGTTCTCCGAAACGTTCTTCGAACCATGCTTCTTTGCTGACATCGTTGATAACAACGCCATGCTCTGCAAACTGTTCTTTGTATGCGGCAAGGATATCTTGTTCGGTTATCCCATCGGGGTCGTGGTTTTCAAGCCAGTACTCAAGCTCGCCTGATCTATCGCAGACCGTGCCATAAGGAATGGGGCGAGCGTCATCATCCTCTGTATCAAGGATGAAGCAGGGGTTGGTATTAAAGCCTAAACATTCAAATACGATTTTCATTTTGATAGTTCCTCAAGTTCTAGAAATGCTTGTATGTCTTCATCTGTTGTCCAAGATTAATACATTCTCCATCTACATACAAGTCATAAAGACCCGTGATGCAACGCCCAATTTCAACACCCCGCCGTCTTCAGCGGGGATGAATGTGAACAGTTACAAATGATGCCAACTTTTGACGGTACGGGTTTCAACATGTTCGTCGCCTGATTTTTGGCTCATATGCAAAACCCGTCTAATGCTTCGGTGTCGATGCTCATGGTTGCTTCAAGGCAGAGTCCTGTTTCATCGGAGTCATCTTGCCTTGTGAATCGGTCAAGAATAACGCCTTCGCATGTTGCTGCCATGTGAAGTTCCATGTCTTCGTCGGGTGTGTCGTTCCAAATGACTTTGATATCATTCAGGACTTCGATCTCGTTACCGTCAATCAATACTTTCATATCTATGCTACCTTTCTATGAGGGAATATACAATAACATTCCCATTTTGTCAAGGCTGTTTTACAATGCTTGAGAGAGGATGCTCAGTATGGTCGTGCTCTATACTGCAACTAGCTTGATCGTTTCGCATTATTTTAATGACACCTTGAGCTATAAGTACAAGTGCCATGATGATCAGAACTATACAAGCTATGTTTGCTTTTGTCATAATAAAACGGTGCTCCGAATGGGACTCGAACCTCGCCTTGTCTATTCTACAACCCTTATCCGTTCCTAGTATCAGTCAAGGTTGCTGCTAGCATGCGTTAGACAAGAACCATATCTCCACCCATTGGGTGGTGCTCTGCCAAATTAAGCTATCGGAGCGTATTAAATTTCTTTTGCTAATTGAATTGTCGCATGTGGCATTTCGACTTTAATCTTACCTGCTTCTAGGTTTGCTAGTCGTGCCGTTGCGTAATCTATTCCTCTCTGAATGAAATTAACAAGTACTTTGAACTTACCTCTCTCTGCTGGTACTACGGCAATCTGATCCATTCAATCCTCCTGAACCAATAGGTTCTCTTCATTGTTACCGTCATCATATCATACCACTGTTGACTTGTCAATCTTTTTCTTGCGAATCAAACATAAAGTTCATCTCGCAAACCAAATCATGTATTATAAGCCTATATTATTGCACCAATCCATATTATTGCCATCTTCGAATGAATGGTAAGTCGTGCAGCCAGAAAGCATTAAAATGGTCAACGTTACAACCGACACGCCTATCACAATAATAAACAACAGAGAAAATCTCTTTATACATCTCTCTACTATACCTATCATTATTCTCCTTTAAAGCCTGCGCCCTTGAAGTCCTTCTTTCTCTGTTCCCACTCTTCCATCCTCTTCAACTCATGATCGTCGTCCTCTCCCCAACGATGATTGAGGGCATTATAGATCCGCAAATCCTCCAACTCTATCGCCCATTTGACAGCCGCCTCAGGGGTCGTGATCTTCTCCTCATCCAACTCTTCGATGAGATAGGCATCACCATATGCCTCATCTACTGTCGAGCAAGTACCGCTCCCGATCAGTTTGTCATTTCGTATTGCCGTGACTCTAGGGTCATTCATGTCGTCTATCCTTTATTCATCCGCTTTATTGGCAAATGTCAATCTTATTCTTGCTGGCACTACCACTGTTCTATTGCAATCATTGCAGCAAGGAATGATAATTTCTAGCCTGTTACCTCCATTATATTTGTATCATAGCAGATTACGGTTGCTAAGTCAAGTAATCCCAAGGGTCAAACGTTGGTATTAACCATACATCTTCGGGAGTATGGTAGATAGCGTTACGAGCGCGAGCGCGATCCGTCTTATGACAACGACGCTTAGCATCTTTATCATATCCGCGAAAGCGGGGGTAACATTCGGAATCCCCAACCCGAACAACGCAGCGGTAGCAAGCGCCATCCCAGATGCAGGGAGTTGTAACCATACCTCCCTTACGATCCCAATCATACTTAGCGAAGTGACGAGCCTTACCCTTAAGGGTACGATCTCCGTAGGTGTTATAGATAACGCCCTGATACTTACGGTAGTATCGAGCGTTTTTACGATATGTACGTGCCATTTTAGATCTCTCCATTATGGCTAGCTCAATTGCTAGCTCATATGGAGAAATCGTTATCAAAGTATCGCATGATGTTGTCCTTTCTTAATGGTTGAGAGAAGCCTATCACAATCACATAATGATTGCAAGGACTTTTCTTCAAAAATTTAGTATAATACTCCCTATGAAAAGATTATACATTTTTCTTGCTATTCTAACCGTATGTGTGGTATCATACTTTGGATACCGAGCTATCCGAAGCGCATTCACGCCATATTCGCCCACTTTAGAGATTCAAGCCCCTAATATGGAGATCCATCAGATTGCCTTGGTTGCCTCTTCCCGTACATTAAAAATGGCACGGACGGTAAACCCGGAGTTGAATAGCTCTAATCTCGTTTGGATCATCAAAGAGAAAAAGGCAGCAGGAGACCATTTAGGATTGCCGGTCATTCTCTTTAAAGGGCGTCTAGTCCCTTCCTATACGCTTGCTAATAGCGTCACTAGCAAGACCTTCATCCCTAAAGGCTACAACGCTGTACGCCTAGACCAAGTATTAGAACATGAGTTCTTGCATGTCTTGGTCAATGGTTCACTCGGCATTGAAGAATGGCATCCTGCCGAATACGATTGCGGAGTCTTCCGTTGGACCGGCAACGAACCGTTTGCCCAATAAAAAAGAGCCTGCCCTCGCAGCAACAAGGGCAGACTCAGGAGGAGGCGCTGGGAGGACAGCACCTTTGGAGGATTGTTCTGAATTCCTTAAACTTCGCTATGATCTAGCCCTCCTGCCATTTCTCGGCAGTACTCTTCATGTTCGTTTGCCATGTCTTCTTCTGCCATGCTTGTGAACATATGATCAAGTTCGTTCTGCATCGTAAGGAATATAGCCTTCGTTGCAGCATCAATGGGTCGATCCGTAAGATGATCATCAACAACGTCCGAAGAATCCGGCTCATGGAAACCGCCGGGAACGTGGACTTCATGCTGAACGTAATACCGAACGTAGTCGCCTTGACGTTGCCTTATGCCTTGTGCGCGAGTCTCCATGATAGGCGTAATCATATATCCCGTATCATAGATCCCTCCGTTAGGCATTCCTATCTTGAGAAGGACAACAGTATCGTAGGACCAATCATCATCTGTCTCTAGATGAACTTCTCCGAAGATACCATCCTGCTCAATCTGTTTGCCAATGAGCTTGATCAACTCTTGCAAATACTTGCAAGCATCTTCAATTGTATCGGGGGTTCTAAGGTTCATGATACTCCTAGTAAAATTTACTATTGCTGTTCCTCCTGAACGTTCTCTCCATTGTTACCCGTATGGTATCAGGTTTTTGCGCCTTTGTCAATGCTTAATTCGCACTTCGACATGGTTCTTCAAGGGAGCAAAGTCTTCGGGGATCATACCTTTCCCCTTGGAATACTTAATGGCATTATCGAGCGTCTCGAAGGTAGTTGTATTCCGCTATACCATTCGAATTGACGGAGTTCATTTTACCATACTGCCTTTGATATCCCCTCAGGGAGTTCGCAATACTTATCGATACGCTTGCCGCCAAAACGCTTTTGACGTTCGGAGAAGTCGGGAGTATTCAAGTTAGGATCGCAAGACAACTTGACGCAACGATAGAAGTAGTACGGATCTTGATTCCAACCCGCTTTTGTATGACGTACTTCGTTCATGCAAGTTGTCTCTATACCTTCCCCGACCATACCCATTGCAACGTTAGGCGCATCAAGAGCGGTAACGACTTCGTAACTGCAATCCCCTATGTATGATCCTGTCTCGGTATTGAAGGTTGCATGAAGGACAACCCGACCATCAGGGAGGAATGCATAGTCGAAGCAAGTAAAGTCATCGCCATTCCCGATTGCCCATTGCAGGACTCCGTAGGGATTGGTAAGTTCCGTTCCCCATTGGAACTTGCGACGATTGCCAAGCAAGTCCTGATTGCAGACATGATCAAGCGCTACGCGACGAGCAGAATTGATACGCTTGTAGGATTGAACCCCGTTCTTTAGTTGATGCTTGGAATAGTTCCAAGGACTCGTTGACTCAACGGGGACAAGCGACTCGACATCGAGATGATGCCCATGTTCGTCGAGAGGGATCTTGCCATCCCAATCTACAACAATCTGACGATGATAGTCTCTACTCATTTTGACCTTTCGTATTCGGCATAAACTGTAGGCAGGTTATGTCCAAACGCTTTATCGTTATCATGTACCCATCGAAGAAAAGCCGAAGCAGTTTCGTATTGATCTAACGTCATACTTTCTTCGACGGCATACAAGCATTCATCGGGATCATAAGAACCCGTTTGTTTGAAGGTTGCATAAAGGACATGTTGTAGCAAAGAGTCCATTGAATCTCCTTAGATTACAGGACAACCTATGTCTTCGCCCTTTTTGTTCTGCGCGAACATTGCTCCGCCATCGTTACCTTCATCATCCATCGAAGGGTAGAACAGAGTTCCGTCGCTGAGTTGCAGAACTACAGGGCGTTTACTCCATCCCATGTCGTCTGCCTCTTTCTCCGACATATAGCGAGCGCCGACAATCTTCTTGCCAACGAACTTGCTCTTTGCATGTTTCGTCCAACGATCTTCTGTCTGACTCATTGTTTCTTCCTCCATTGTTTCTTCCTCCATTGTTTCAGACATCGTATCAGAAAGTGATTAGGAAGTCAAGCCAAAAAAAGAGGGACGCAAAAGCCTTGTTAGACTCCTGCGCCCCTCAGAGGAAGGTACGACAAGAGTACTATACGATATCCCCTGTAGAAATCAATCAGTTTCTTTCAGGCACATGTTCAAATGCCCGATATGATCGCAATTGCCATCGCATTCAGAGGAATGTTGCAAACAAACGTCATCGCATTCGCCTTCCCCTCCGTCCTCATCAAAGACCTCCGAGGTATTCCATATGCGCTTGCAGGACGGACAGATCATGTTTAAGTCCTCTACCTGATCAAGATAGGTTGCGTCGATGCCCGTATGGAAGCCGCATTCGCATTGACAAACCTCCAATGAGTATTGTTCTGTCTCTGTTGACTGTAGTCTTTTCATAAGTACCTTTGGTTAGGAGAGTTAAATGCTTACCCCCTGAGCATTTTCATGCTTTCCCTTAGCATCTTGCTGTACCCGTAAACTGCCATTTGCCAATCTGCGATTTCTTGGGAGCTACGGAAGCGATACGACTATCCCCGCTTGACAAACGTTTTTCGATGGTAATGGAGAATTCCTCTCCGAATTCCAACGCCATTGCCTTTGACTTCTTGATGGCATCGCCTTGAGTAGTATTGACCGCCACATGTTTACGAGGGTTGTAATTCCCATTAGAGAAGCCCCATTTATGTTTTGGCTCGATAACGAAAACGGTTTCCCATTTCCTTGCGCCTTTTTGAACTTGCTTTTCTACCTTGCAAGTCTTGGAGCGCATGGGTTTGACGAGGCATTTGGACTTATCATCCTCATGTCTTGAGGACGAGATTCCCCCGTTGTAACCTTCCTCATGCCCGTGTTCATCCCTATCCTTACGGACAGCATCTTGATGAGCTTCGGATTCTGTCATGCCATGACCGATGGCTGAATAATTGCAACTACCCATAATAGACCTCCATTGTTGATCGTTACTGTATCACAGCTTGATGGGAATGTCAAGCAGTTTCTAATGACGCTTCGACTTCTTTGATGCCTAAGCAATCCTCTTCGTAATGTTCAGGTTCATCCGTATTGGTAGCCGTAAACAATGTATGCGCTTCCTGTTGCGCTTCCTCTTCGGTATAATGCCGAATGCGGACGGTCTTACGAACAGTCGCTTCAATCGTAACGTCGAAGGTCTTACGATCATCCTCAACGTCTGTCTCGTAGGGAAGGATGTATGCGAAGCTTTCTCGGTATCCTTCAGGCGAGCCATAAGGAGCCGTACCGCGAGCTTCGATGCGTTCGTAATCTTCAAGACAGGCATAGAACTCGTCTTCGCCCAAGCCGATGATATGCGAGATCAGATCGCCATGAGAGTCATCGCCGCTCTGAGCAGGGTTACGATCTCCAATAAGTGTATCAAGAAGATTCCAAGCGAGTCCTTCGACGCCGCGCAACTCGGTAACTCCTCGATGGTCAAGATCAAACATCGAGATGATGTCAGCTTTACCCGCCTCCCAATTGATCTTTTTGGTCTGCGATAGATGCGCCCAATTGATTCTTGCAACGATCTGCCAAAAACGATCCTCGGACATTTCGTAATCGTTGCTAGCGATATGTAGTTCTAATTCAGTCATGCTGCTGTTCCTCCTAGTTATTGATTATGGGAAGAGACTATCACAGTCCTTCCCAAAAGTCAAGCCCTAATTTCGATAGTGGTTTTCTGTTACTAATGTGGTTTGGCCATTCAACTATATTAGGTGTAGCATCGACGCACCTCTGTCGATTGCTTTCTTAATAAGATTTGAGAGGTCTTTACGTTCCGGTGTGCTCTCGTTGGGCAATTGTCTATACCCATCGTTAATTGCGTCTATATCAACCCAAACCTCATCCTCATTAGAAGCACAAGCAACAGTTCTTATGGCAAAATCTTTCACCGAATTTGAGGCGTTGCTTAATGCCGTTGTGTATGTTTTCATTTTCTTTCTCCTTTCAAATGACCCTCAATCCCGCTCGCCATCACGCCAGATCCGACGTAGAATGTATCGAGGTAACTCCTGAGAGCGTCAACGTCATTCTTATTGACAACGGTCAGAGGAATAGAATGGGGGTCATCGGGGTCATGCGAGCATCCCGTATCGTCTTCAGAGCCAATGATGCCTTGCAGAATTTTCAGCAGTTCATCGTCCATGTTTGAATCCTTTAGGTTTGGAACTATGTCCTCTACCCCTTTGGGAGTAAGTCGTCCATAGCTTCGGTTACTGCGTCGAGGCATTTGTCAAGCGTCGAGTTGCTGATATCGACGGAGACTTCCCAACTTCGCGTAGCCTCTACTCCCATAGCCATTGGGAAGTAACGATGGAGATGGTACTTCTCTCGGAAGTCCATGATGACGTAGACAGTCTTGTAGACCGTTTTATCGCCAAGGGGTTCGTTATGGACAGCGACGAGTTTCACGATGCCGCCCTTTTCCCATTGCTCTCTGCGTTCGGTAAGAGTCATGGTTCAACTCGGGAGGGTAAAATCGCCATCGTCGCCATCGTCGCCATCGCCTGCGGCGACAGTCGCCTGCGGAACAGGCAGACCGATGACGGAATGGACTTCATCCATTGCATCGTCGCTGAGGACTGAACGACCCTTGGAACCGTAGAACGCGAGGTTGCGGTCTCCATCCTTGACGAAGGACAGCGAGCCATTGGTCGTAACGGTCTTGCCGCTTTCATCCGTAAACTGTATGAATCCGTTCTGCATTGTAGTATCTCCTTTTTCGATGTTGTTTCTGTAGCCTATCAGAACTTGCTGCTAATGTCAAGCCCTATCTTCATTTAATACTGACAAGGACGCAGATAGGACAGGTAACGAAACCTGTATCTATTGTCTTGCCCGTCATTTCGACAACGCCTGCATCCAAGAGCGTATTCAACATGCCTGTATTCTCGGAGTAGTCCTTGATGATTACTTCATCGGGACGCAGAGGGACATCGGGAAGATTGACTGTACAGGTCGCAATCGGTTCCCCCTTGCAAATATCCTGAGAGATATCATCCTGCCATGCAACTAACGCAAGAGCAGGACTGCCGCCTGCCTGATACTCTTCCTTAACGAGTTCGCAATCCCAATCGTTGAAGTTGATACGCTTGCCCATGTTGTTCCTCCTTAGTTCCTCAGTTTCGATGCAGAGTATATTATCAGAACTTGCGCCTAATGTCAAGCCCTATTTTGAGTCCTGTATCTCCCAACCTATGATCTCTTCATCTTCGAGCGTAGCCTGCTCAGGATCAGGACGGAAGCCATAATCCATATTCTCCATCACGCCAGAAACGCTTTCTCCTTCGTTGATCCTCAGAATAAGACGGGTTGTTACTTCGAGATAAACTTTACGATCCGACATTGACTTCCTCCTGTTGGCAGAAAGGTCGCATTTCATTCCGCAACCATTCCATGATATCGTCTTCGCCGCTCATCCAATTCATTGTCATGCGAAGCAGCGGTTGATAGTCCCTGAAGAATGCATCGCGCAGCGCAGTCGCAATGTCGATGTCGTTGATGTAGCAGTTGAATTCTCTCAGGACAAGCGTCTCAAACGGTTCGGTTTCGTCAGGACAAATTTCATTCCATCCGTTGATGATCCAACCAAGGATCGCATTACCAACTGTCCCTCGCTCGAACGTATCGAAACCCCAAGGGGATTCGTTTTTTTCTGAGCAGTCAGGAGAGTATGTACTCTTGCCTTTCCATTCTGATCGGGGAAATGGTTTCATAGTTCCTATTTGATTTACCATTATTGAACCGTTAGCTTACCATTGATTGCTGTCAATGTCAAGCCTTATTTACCTCTTGGGTCTTGATCGACGTTCCAAGACTTACCATCAATCGTAACTCTGACAGCCTTATGCGAACAGCCTTTGAGAGAGACAGTCTCAACGATAGCGTCTTGGAGTTTGCTCTCGGGGAACTCAACCAAGTCTTCGGAGAGAATCCAAATGCCATTGTCAGAGTAACCGCTCGGAGTTAACTTACGGACGAACTTGCGAACTTTCATACTTCCTCCATTGTTACGCGCATGGTAGCAAAACTTTTGTTATTTGTCAAGCCCTTAGTCAGTAAATTCAACCAAGTATTGCAGATTGCATTGATAGGTATTGTAAACGATCATTTCGTTGTTCATAAACCTAGTCCCTGCTTTTGCAAAGGTTGAGTCTGCCCCTGCAACAGGGTAATTCTTTCCCCAATCCTTTGACTTAGGTTCGTACTCAGTTCCCATAGCGACTTGGCATAGGAACATAAAGCAATTGCTGTCAGACTTGCCGCTGCCCCAATACCCGTAAGAGTAGTTGAGAGATTTGGTTGACTGATCAGAGAAGTACAGACCATCCCCGAACGCCCGACCCGTACAATGCGACGAGGACGACGGAGGAATGACCAAGCCTTGCTTGAGGATGGACAGGACGTTGCTAGCCCTTGTCCCATGCCAAAGCCGCCTAACGTTACCTAGCGCCTTACCCTTGGCTTCAAACGCCGTTTGCTCCGTAGCAATCTGAACAGCGTAAACAGTCTTGACCCGAAGATGGGAGCAATCATGTTTCTTGTTCTTGCTGCCTTGGTACATCCCTTTAACTTCCGCAATAACTTTCGTATTCGTAACAAGGTCTAGCTGAACATCAAAGACTTGTTCCATCTCATCCTTGCTGTCCTGTACAGGCGTTTGCATTGCCTGAGTCAGCGAAGCCTCCAAAGAATCGACAATGCTTTTCTGTCGCTGAACCGCTGACAGGTTGCTCCAAAAGGAACCAACGTTGACCCTGCGCATTCCAATGTTCTGCGGAACGAGCATCATGTAATCATTCGTCAGCCCTTCCATTTCGTAATCGTATTCGGAGCCTGCGACCTTGCCGCCAATCCGAACGAGCAGAGCGTTAGCATCGTTGATGTTATCCTGCGTAACAATGCCAAGCGGAGTTGAGAACAGCCCCGTATGATCGTTGAAAGTAATCTGACCGCCTGTAGCAGAGCAGATGTTATGAGCATTGACTTTCGTAAAGTACTCAATCAACTTGCCGACGAGCGTATCATTCGTTTTGATTTGCTGCTTGGCAATACTTGAGATATTGCTGACAGGCTGAGACTGTACGCCTGCGCCTGCCTGTACGCCAATGACGTTCAAGGGGTTGTAGCCCTTGGCTTCTTTCTCGTTGCATTTCGCAGAGAAGAATCGCTCGGCAGTTGCCATAGAGCCATGCGACTTAGAATGCGTTTGACCCTTAGCGCCGACCCGACCATTGCGAGTAATGGTAGAGGCATTGTCGTACAGTTCGATGTACCAGAATTTGTTGTTGTTGTTCCCGATGTTACTCAGGATATACTTGGCTTCTTTTACTAAGGTCATTGTCTTTCCTCCATTGTCTGCGCATAGCGTATCACAGATTGCGTACAGATTGCAAGCCTAAAATGAAAAAAGTTTGCATCGATCAATAGTCCACGTTAGATCTTTTATGCTTGACAAAACGAACCCCGTCCCTGTAGTCGGGACGGGGTTCATGGTTGATGGGTTAGGCGAGTACAGGCTCGGCAACCGTCTCGGTCAGCTTGCCGATGGACAGCATGTCATCGATCTTGACGCAGAAGCAGAGGCGCGTATCGCTACGCTTCTCGCTCGCCATGAAATCGGCGTCAACCGACTCGCGACTGACAGGGACGCCGTTACGGAAGTACTGAACCGTAGGACGATAGTTGGGGTCAGTCCCTTGGTACAGGCGCAAGTAAAGCTGTCCTGTAACCGTATGACGGAACAAATAGGGGAAGATGACCCATTCGCCCTTCCCTTTCCATATCGGCTGTTCCTCGCTCGGGAGATCGCCGCTTTCGCGGAGAGCCTTGACGATCTCGCGATTCGAGTAGTCGATGCCGACGCGACCGACAGTCTCGGTACGCTTCGTAATCAGATCGCCGCAAGACTTCTTAACCTTGCAGTCGCGTTCCCATGACAGGTTGGCATTGACGCCGCTCTTTGTCGCCATTGCCGTATCTACGATCTCGTTGATGGATGCTGCTACTGTCATCGTCTGTCCTCCGTTTTGGTTTCGAGGGATTCGCTTTCCCTCATTGTCTGCGCATAGCGTATCACAGGTTCCAAGCAATGTCAAGCCGCTTTTTCGAAAAAGAGACTTCCCCTATCGAAGGCGTCTACGTCTTTGACGTTCTGACGAATCTGCGAGACGTTCTCAAGGTTCTTGCCAAGGCGGAACCCCATCTTAAGAATGCTCAGGATGTAGTTCTTGCTGTTATACTTCGCGCAAGCGTCCCAATCTTCCCAACGGATAGGGGCAGACATTCGCTTAGTCCCGACCTTGTAGAAGCCGAAGGAAAGCAGTCCTCGCTGCTCTTCTGGCAACGCAGGGAAGCCAACATGGAAGTAATCGCCGCTACCCTCTATATTGCTATCAGAGACGGACAGGTAGTTCCCCTTGCTGACCGGGGGCAGAGGTTCGCCAGTCAAATCCTCGTAAGTACTCTGGAGCCAAGGCAGGTTATGCTCTTTGACGCGAGCATAGACAAACCCATACTCCGCCAGCAAGCCTAGCGTAAAGGCGTCTTGCGTACCCTCGACGAAGAGAGTAGGCGTTTGAGCAACTCGATAGCCTAAAACGCGAATCGCCTTAGAGAAGTCCTGTTCGAGTTGAAATAGCGGACGCCCATTGACAACAGGAATCAAATTCTTGCAACCATCCTGCAAGAAGATACCCGCCTGAGAAACTTCTCCATCAGATATCGGCTTTGCTTGCATCTGATTGAGCAGGATATCTGCCATGATGTCTCTTGAATCCTCTGATGGGATTAGGACGCCGTTATGCGAGAGATGAATAGCTTCGTTGACTTCAAATGCGTACTTCATGTCGTTACTCCGTTTGGTTTACTCATTGTCTACGCAGAGCTTATCACAGCTTGATTGGAAAGTCAAGCCCTATTTTTAGCTATTCGCAAGGCTAAATGTTGCGGAGATATCGCTTGCCAAATGAAGTAAGTCATACTCATTGGGGTTGTCCATCTCGGGTTGACAATGTTCCCAATCGCAACAAGACGCAACCATTTCCCGACGATCTGAATAGTTGATAAACTCTATGAGGTCATTCCATGAGTAATTCTCCCTCAATGACCATAACGACAAGTCAGTCCCTATCATGGGAGTTCCTGAATCATGCCATGCTTCGGGGAAAGAGATCGACAACTCGACTTCTCTATCTTTGTCGAGTACTCCATCCTTAATGAGACCCTTCGGAAAGTCGATGACCATGTATCCCGAACGACGGCATTCCTGAATTGAAACGTCAGTACCTATCTTCATGTTGCTTCCTCCATTGTTTGCGCAGAGCTTATCACAGCTTGCTTGGAATGTCAAGCCCTATTTTTGCGGGTACGAGCGAAATCGATACGGGCAACATGACGGTTGATAGCGAGGTTGATGCGGCGATCATTGAAAACCGGGATGGAACCCCCGTTGATGTAACGATGCGCAAGTACTTTGATTTTGCCGAACTTCATTTCTTTACCTCTGTACGTATGTAGTTAAATACATTCCCGCAAGTACAACAGCTTGGTTCGCCATTTTCCTCGAAGAATGTAGGAGAGATATCTACCTCTTCTTTATGACTCTCACAATCCTCGTCACATCCAGATGCCCATATATGGCGCACGTTCTCATCTGCTACCTTAATCCATTTTGACATGTTTTCTCCTCAAAGTTGCTGCTTTGATTGATTGTTCGAGAAGATTAGCATAGATACCCATCGATTGCAAGCCCCAAATACAATAAATCCACAGCTTCACGCCAGAAAGTTTGTGCTTGACAAATAGTAATTTTTACTATTAGGGAATTCTGGCGTGGGAAGGAGAAGGGTCATGAATGGCATTCAAGATTAGAACTGTTCAACGAAGAGCATGGAGTCTCGTTGTAGATCGACTTCGAGCTTCCATTCGTCTTTGCAACGCTTTAGGAGTTCCCGAGTATCGCAGGCGTCGAATACAATTGCCCATCCGCTGACTGTACGTCTGCAACAATGGACTTCTGTTTTGGCGATCATCCTCAAGCAAGCTTCAACATGGCAAGGCTCACCTTCGCAGTTGTCAACGTCCAACAAGAATCGTTTTGTTCCGCGAGCATGCCGCTGTTCGAGTTCTGCCCGTGTGTATGCCAATTCCACCACCGAGGCATGTTTTGGTTTTACCCCAATGACGAGATGGTCACATCGTGTAAACGCTCATCACGAACACCACTAATATACTGAAGAACCTGAGCCAACAAAAATCGACTCTCCCATGTTTTCACATCGAGATGATTAAGGAATGCTGTTCGTCTATCAGTCGGTACTTGATGGTTCTCAAGCGCCATATCACAGAGACCTTGATAGTAAGCTGACTCCATATCATTCTGAAGTTTGAGGTTTTCTCCGCTAACTGGCACGTTGAAGTCTCCTTGCGCTTTTCTTTCTCATGCTTCTCTAGTTCTGTCCGTGCTTCAGACAACGAGTTTGCTGGTTTATTCTCGAAGTCTTGGCAAGTGGGGGACAGTAATATTCTACCTCAGCTTTCATGAGAGCAGACTATCACAAGCTGCGAGCTTTGTCAATTAGAAAAATGAAGATAAGTGCAGCAATCCACATCGCCTGCTGTCCCGTGTCTCCGAGTGCCTCGAAAAAAATCCGAACCTTAGTTGTTACTTGGAACAACGACTTTTTCAAAGTCAACGTCTTCATCGTCATCTTCCTTTTGTTCGGTTTGATATGCCTTCTCAATTCCTTCCGTAGTGAATCGATCAACCCATTCTTGGTCGTTAGATTCCAACATGCCGGGTTCTATGCAGATAACCTTAGTTCCGTCTCCGTGGTTAATGCCTACTGTCAAATGTCCATCGTCATCGAGATTGAGATCGACAACCCAATCCCCTATGTTTGCTGTTTCCTTCATGCGCGTGATATTCCGTGTTTAGAGGGTTGCAGCTACTTTCAGAGCTTCTGTCTTTGGAACTCTATCCCAAGTGAGGTTTCTTTTTTGGGTATAGTAGTCTCGCACGTAGTACATTACGTGCCAAAGTTGATCCCAACTCATCTTACGAATCCCAACTACTGTATGTCTCCCGTACATAATGTCTCTCGTACATATACATTCCGTGTTTAGGAAAGATACTCCTCCCAATACTTATCGTCAACTCTTTCCTTTGTTCTCCTTATCTGAGGAAAAAGGATCAGCGACCAAATATGGAGGATATAACAAATCGGACAATATCTGTTCAGCATCAGTTAGACCTGTATCTGCATGCGGTATATGGTTATCGGAATCAGGGAATAGCCTCCCAGCGAAGCGATTAAACTCCTCCCATTCTTTCATCTCTGCCTTAGTAGGCATTAAAGGATCTATCTTCTTTTTCTTCCCAATAACGTAACCGATTACTATTGGTTTTCTGAGCCAATCACATATATATTTCTTTAGTTTCATTGTTCACGTACCTTATCATGCATTACGTGCGAAGTCAAGGCAATAATTCGAAAGCAAGACCGACAAGGCAGATAAAGAGAACGAACGGTACTGCGCACATGAACAGGAATATCAACCCGCACATAGCTAACATTGCAATGGCAAAAGCCGATATACCGAAGATTATTATCATAATCACACCGATGATTGCGCCTACCAATCCTACCAATCCATTGATGAAGTTACTTATCATATTTCTCCTAGTGGCGATCCCAGCTCTGCCAACTGAGCTACAGGATCATTGTTAAGTCTGTATTATACATATGCGCCTGTATTATACATATGCGCCTGCGCATTCCGTGGGTAAAGAAGGCTCGAACTTTTAGCCGGTATGGCTTATTTGTCCTGACTTTCCCAAAGTCTTTTGCTCGATACATTGGCAATTCACATCGCCGCCGTCATCGAAGCAGGGGGATAGAGCCGTCGCCCCCGAGAGCCCGCTCTAAAGTTGATCCTTCACAAGAGCTTTCCGCGTCCCAGCGTGTCGATGTTGTAATAACCCGCGTTCAGCAATGCCCATCGACAGGACGTTTAAACAATTGCTGGTAGGAACCGCAGGTTAAATACTATCAAAGATCATACGAGTATCATACCATATCCCTTACAGAAGTCAAGCCCTTTTATTCTCCCATGGCTTAGGCTTATCTTCTACCATCAGATAGAATAATGATTAGTTGGGTATTTGGCCAGGTGATACATTAGAATTGTTTTCAAGAGCAGATACTCTTTCTTCTAAATGTTCTATGCGTTGTTCAACGAGAGGTTCATAAGAAAATTTCCAATTCAGCCAACGTTTAGCATGCCAACCGCTCATGTATATACAGATAAAGAATATCAAAAAAACAAATATAAGAAAGACTTCTTTCATTTGCTATCTCCTCTTAGGCAACGGGAGATACTTCCTTTCGGGTATCATAACAGTCCACTGCTTCCATATACTCCTTTTCGGGTATCATAAATCTGGCTATATATTCTGGAATTGCAGCGATCTCACGGTTGAGGGTCTCCGTGCCGCTTAAAGCGATAGCGTAGACCACCCCATACCATGAACCATACTCGGTGTTATAGGACAAGCGGAAGAATACGCCTTGTTCTCCAGAGTCATCGTCGGCTATAACCCCTTCCCAGTCGTAAAAGTATGCTGCGACTGACGGGTCTGCCCTTGCAATTAGATCCAGTTTTTTCATCTCATCCTCTCCTTTTCATATCTCTAATCCTCCGATAGGCGGAAATTGCCCGGGCTTCACCTTGTCCCATCCGAAATGCTCGCAAACCTCGGCGGCGGACTCATCCACAGTGCTACCTGCGAGGGCAACGTATATTTCAGACACATAGTTCTCCGATCCCTCGGTGTAGAAGTGTAGCCTGTAATTCACTCCATCGTCATCGTCCTCGCTATCGAGGATCTCCACCTCATCCCACGGGTGTCCCGGTTCGGTCCCCATCTTGAGATACTTGACGTTATCCTCAGCGGACTCAAGGCAGAACTCAGCCCAGTCGCCCGTATTAACATCACGCATGATCTGGTCGCAGGGGTCTTTGCGGGTCTCGATAGCGTCGAGCCAGTACTGAGCCCATCCCCTGAAGTGGTCATCCGTGCGGGGGTTGCACTCATCTTGGAAGGACTCCACGCTTTCACCCTCTTCCCATCCGCCATCGAAATCCCAATTTCCGTCTTGGTCGCAGGAGTGGTTTTCAATGTACAGTTTTCCATCCCTTCGCCCGATCTCCTGCGAATAAGCCACGGTGTGCCATTGCTGTTCGCAATCCTTTTCTCCGCAGCAGTAGACATTCGTGTCACCAGCTTCTGCGTCAGCCCACTCAAAGTCCCCTTCAGGCATATTCAGATCCTTGAAGAACTCGTCGGGGGTCATCGTGAACGGCTCGCTAACGTGCGCGTGGATCTTCTCCCAGCAAGCATCGATGCGCGGCTGCAAGTTCTTGTCGAACTTAGCCTGACGCTGAACGTCATCGTCGGTGCATTCCTGCTCCCAAGCGCAGTTCTCGCAGTGCCATCCCAAGTCAGGTTCGGGCTTGAACTCATCGTCACCAGTGGTCATGTCTGAATGCCACTCGGCAGTCTCCCCACAGGCAGGGCATTTCAGGTCGCGTCCTGCCACGGCATCCTCAACGACAGGCATCTCAGGGGAGAGATGTCTGTCGGGGTCGAGGTAATCGTTGTGCATTGCTGTGAATGATCTGTTCATCTCATCGTCTCCTTTAGTCCCACCTACTGTACCCATCCCTTGTGGCATAGACTTGTCCTTGTGGCAATCCCCATTGTGCTAAATGCTTTCCAGTTATCACACTACCATGAACCTTTTTTTACCGTAGTGAGCTATTTCCTGAAAGTTATTGTCGTCGATTGACCCGTCCATAACGAAACATTGCCAACGTATCAAACGGGCAATTTGTTCCAAGGTGACGAAGACGGGATCGAATCCTTCGAGTCCAAATCCATCAAACGGAACAATAGATGCGTTCTTCTCATCCAGTTCCGTATCGGACTTGGCAATTTCTAATGCCTGACTAAGCTCTGCTTTCCTCATCTGCTTTCCTCCATTGTTAAGATACAGTATAACAGATCTCGGTCAGAAGTCAAGAAGAATGTGATTACCAACTACGACTCTTGATACGCTTGTTCAGTTCCTTCTTTACTTCCTTTGCTACCTCACCTCTCCAAGAGGTGGCATTGGATAGGAAGTATGCTACGATGCTGGTGCCGGAGTCAGCAAAGTACATATCCTTAACAGACTGCAATGTAGTCATTGCTTCGAGGTAAGGCTTTGCGCCGAAGTTAACTTTGGCTCCCCAATCCTTATAGACTTCTTGGGCGATCTCTGCGAGGCTTATGTTTGAGTAGTCCATTACTTGTTCTCCGTTGTGGTTTCTCAATTATCTAAAGCGCAGTATACCATGCCGATAGCGAGAAGTCAAGAAGGAATTTGATCGCCTATCGTTTCAAACGAAGGACACCATGCCGGTGTGGAAATACAAACATACCCAGCCTGATTCAAAAGCTCTTCAAAGAAGATCTTATGCTGCAAGTATGTAAAACGAACATGCTTCGTTACCTCTCCGTCTTTATACTCGAAGGTATAAGCTCCGTCTTCTTCTTGCTCGTATTTGTACTGCTTATTTTCCATATCCGCTTAAGCTTCCCGCGAGCGCCTTGTCCATGGTCAGCCATGTCTTCGGACGGTCATCGCTTGTAGCCGTAAATGCCTCGAACTCGCGTTCGTCAAAGCAATACCCCGCAGCTTCGAATAACGGGTTTACGACAACGCAAACTAGACCCTTACCTTCAGGGGCTTCGTCGAAGTTGGTCGGCGTCTCGATGATGGTTGCGCCGTGGTCTGCGACCAAAAGATCTGCCTTGCCCGAAGTATGTCCCGGTGTTTTAATGTAGAAGCCCATCAGTTTTCTTCTTGTGGTTCATGACAGTCGCAGGGACAGTCAGTTTCTTTTTTCTTTCCAAAGCATTTACAACAGATTGCGAGTATAAACGCTCCTATAGCTAAAGGGATCTCGATAATGCCTCCGCAGATACATGCTACAATCATGCTACTGCCTCTAACTTAGAATTCGTTATTGCGCCGAGCAACTCTTCATGCGTAGGCGGGTTACGAAATGTGAATTCAAAACGATCCCGGAAACCATTGTCATCCGTAGCGGTTGTGAATACTTCAATATCCCAATTGTCTCGGGGGTTAATACGAACATTGTAATCGTACAGTTCGTCTCGAACGCGCAGGCTATCATGACAGCCTTGATTGTTTATTACTTCGCTCATTGAATCCTCCATGTATATTCTATAGGGAGCATCCTATAGTAACTGATCGAAAAAGTCAAGCCAAAAAATCGTATCCATTTCTATTTTCCCCATCCTCCCATTCCCCATAACCATTTCTTGAAAGGAATGTAGATAGTACACGATAGATTATTCCTATCAAACTTCGCTTTAACCGGGGAATGGTATGTTAGCGTTACGTTCATTGTCGTACCATACCATTCCCCGGTGCATAAGTCAAGTATTATTATACATCAAAGTAGCTCTTGCAACCTGCCCTGAATATACATTTGAGCGTCATCAAGGGGGACCGTGGACTCATATCCCCAACGCCGGTCTACGTAATTGTCTCCGCCGCCGAACGCTCGCCATTCCACTTTGCAGGTCTTCTTGTTCACTTTCGTGATGACGTACATTGCGCAACCATCGGCAACGCCAACTGAACAGAGTTTGCCTGCTTTGACGCCTTTGCCTGCCGCTTTGTGTTTTTCGCAGGCTTCTTTGTAGGCATCATTGATCAACCGATCATACTCGGTATCGATGGACATGCGCGTTTCGGGGTCGCTCTTTCCCCATTTGAGCGGCTGATCTTCGATGACCAATTCGGGATCATCATGTTGGACCAAGAACAAATGCCCCGTAATTGCGTCCGCAACTAAGAGCTTTTTCTCTTTCCAATAGTTCTTCGCGTCTTCGTCATAGCGCTCAACTATGCCAAAGCGGACATCTTTCGGGTTTCCCTCACGCCAGATCTTGATTCGATACAAGTCTGGGATCTCGTTTGTGCTCTTCTTTTTTTCCATAACAGTTCCTTTCTACTGTTGCGGTTTACGAAATAGTAATTTTTACTATCTATCGGCGGAGAGACCGTTGGCTTTGAAGAGCTTCTTCATACGGTTGTAGGCGGTACGATCCTTGATCCAAACCGTTACGCCTTTGCCATCGATAGATCCGCTGATGTAGCCCACGCCAGCTTTGCCTGCTGAACATGTATTGCAAGAGCATGGTCGGCTCAATGACAATAATCGATTGGCATCGATACGCTCGGGGTGCTCTTCATTGTCCCAAATGCATTCTCGTTTACTCATGCTGTTCTCCTATGTTGGCGAGTACTATACCCTATTGAATCAAATTAAGCAAGCCTTTTTATCGATAGATCTTATTCCGCCTTCGAGTATCTTGCCTGCGCTGTTGTTCTCGAATTGTTATTCTCTTATTTCAGCATGATCTGTTTCTGCTGTGATCAGCTTTCCATCTCGTTCTATCTCAGTTGTTTGCGACTGCATGGCTGTCTCGATAGCCTCATCTTCGCTGTTGGCATTGACCTCAACATCGTAGACCTTGATGACTTGAAGTCGAACGGTATAGGTATTCATAATAGTTCCTTTATTTGAGATTAATATATATGAATTAGTTGTCCCTGTCAACCTTTAATTCATTAATTTCATTATTGAGCTAAGCTCTTCGATCATCTCAGTCTTCTCTGCTATGGTCTTGATTGCCTCATACAACTCTTCATCCAACCGTCCTATGATCTCGAAAATTTCAGGAACACGATCTATAATCTCTTGAAGCGGATGATCGAGGGGATCAGCTATCATCTCCTCTAGTGCCTCAATCGCTTGGTCCTCTTTGCTATCTGTGTTTTCTAATTTAATTATAACTCCATGTTAATATGTTTTATCCATTCTAAAGGATTGCCCCAGTGTAGTATTGGTAGGAGTGCTCATGATTCCACCGTGGCTGTTGCTCCGCATTCGAGACAAGTCCATAATGCATCGGAGCGGGGGTTCTCTGACTGTTCAGAACCGAGATCTTTCATGAAGTTACCATTCTCGTCAACTTCCCAATCATGGTACTCAATGACTCCCGTACTGAAACGTTTCTTCTCGCAGGCGTTAGGACATGTTGCTTTCATTCCCATGATATGTTTTCCTCTAGCGTTTCCTGCGTACCGATACAACCGCTCTGTCTGCAATGCTTGCAGCTTATATCGATGTAGATATCTCCGTCTTCGCTAATGTTGACGGACTTCCAATCGGCTTCGTGCGAACCGCTAGGGGATTTCTTGCAAAGTGACATTGGGATTCTCCTATTGTTACATGTACGTTATCACATTCAGTGAGTAATGTCAAGTTCTTTTTAGGACATTGGGTTTCTCCTATTGTTACATGTACGTTATCACATTCAGTGAGTAAAGTCAAGTTCTTTTTTTGGTATCCATCCTAACCATCCATCAGTACTTCGTAGTAAAAGACATACTTCATTCGGGAAACATGCAGGCGTATCTTCTCTAGCAATCGTTAGGAACGGATGTTCCTTCAATCGATTCTTGGTACGCTTGGTTGCCGTTGATAATGCAGTTATCATGCGCGTACCATATCACATTCAGTGGGTAGAGTCAAGCCTCTTTAATGTCGCTTGATAACGATACTTTGTCCGCGCTTGCTGCATCTATCGCAAATACGGCAATCCTCGGGACAGATAGACCATCCCAATGGCTTGTCTTTAGTATCCTCTACCATCATAAAGATGTTAGGGATTCCCTCTTTCTGAAAGTTGGAGCCGTTAATGACAAGATGCTTGACGCCTGTATAATCAAGGTCTGAACGATGCGTATAGCAATAGACCTTAATCTTGAAACGCGCAAGCAACATTGCAATCTTGTCCGCTTTTTGAACGCATTCTTGCTTGTGGAAATCGCCCGATTCATTGAGCCGTAGCTTTGTCCAAGGCAATTCCTTTAATGCATTGATACAAAGGAACTGCCAAACAAATTCTTCAGGAGTTGTTTTCTTCCAAAACTTGAGCTGTTCGATGCGATAAGGCAAGACGCCCGGAGTACGCGGACCTTCCGCTTTCATAGCATAGCACACATGCCTGCCATCCGGCGCATAGGCTCGGCAAAGTCCTAAAGCTAAAGAGACGCAGCTTGTAGCCGGTCCCATATTGAATATCGCCGTTGTTTTGGGAAGTTTGAGATTGCCTGTACTAATCAGTTTGCTCAAAGGGCAAAAGTCTTTCCCTTTCCCAAACGTCATGATCTTGGCAAAACGCTTCAATGGAATGTCCGCACTACGCATATTAATGTCCTTTCATTTATGCGTTATAGTTGCTCGATGTTGAAAAACATCCTAGCAGAACAGACCTCGAAAGTCAAGGAAAAAAGAGAGAGAACGCAAGTCGAGCAACTTGCGTCCTCTCAGGGGTGGGAGGAAAGGACTCCCGTTAAATTATCTGAAGCGTCTGATCGTCGTTGTGCTCCATACCAGCGGAACATGGATAGCTTATGTCTCCATCATTCCACTTGACTCGAAGAACTCTACCGAAACAACTCTCGCAACCACAATGACGATTCTCGCAGACAGTCGTAATTTTACCTTCAGAACTTCCATCTCTCGAAAGCACGGTCATGTTTTCGTAACTCATTAAGCAGCTTTTCTTTCTGCCAAGCAAAGCGTATCGTTATGCGTTGATCCGTGATTAACCAACAGTATGTCGAGCTTCTCGTAATTACGAGCTTTGCCCATACCTGTAGAGTTCCATCCAAAGCTCAGGACAATACCTCCAACAGGGATGAGTTCATCCATAGCGTCCCTGATACGACGACAGAAATGCGCGTTCTGAGTATCGCTCTGAGTTGCCTTCTTGCCCAAGTTCTTGTAACATTCAGAGATCTGACGAGGACTGTAAGGAGGATCAAAGATCCCTAGATCCGCTACAACCTCCTTGGTCTTCAGCATGATGAGGAACTCCTCCGCGTCCATATGGAATTGGGCTTCCGTCTCAGGGTTCAGGTCATTAGTCCATGTATACCATGTCTTGTTGCGAGCAAAAGGATCTACTGAGATCTGACTCTGCTCAATGAACTGTTTAACCCATTCTCCTATGGGAGGACAACTGAATGTTTCGCAGTTCGCCCGACCAAATGCTCGATTCATCTCTGTTACGTTATGAGTCTTCATTGTCGTCCTTATGTTCGTTGCCATCTCCTTCTCCAAACTCAACAGGTTGATAACAAGCCTTACAGTAGAGTGTCCCATCCTCATCGAAAGTAGAACAAGCTCCGCAGCAGTTGGTCATCCTCATCCCGTCTTCATTGTAATGAGTCATCTCTATACTACCGAGTCTATTTCTTTGACGCCATTGAGATCCAACTTCTTAAAGTTATCTACTATGATTTGGCATAGGTCATCAATGTTGTCTTCAGACAATTCATAATCTCTATCCAGTAGAGGATTAAGGTAGGTGATTACGTCTTCCTGTATTTGTTCTTTGACTTCTTCAGAGCGGCTTTTAATTTTCATTTGCGTATCATCTCGAAGATCTATTCGAAGTTTACGGATCTTTTGTTGAAGCGTCGAAAGTGCCTCGATGATATTGTTCTCTTCTTCTCCTGTTTTGGACTGAGCATCCTCGCTCCCCTTAGCATTAAGAATATCATTAATTACAAATACTCTCATCTCTAATTTCTTGGAAATTTCATCAACAGACATACCTTTATTTTTTAAGTCATGCACTTTATCTGACACAAATTTAGTTACAGAGTTCATACCTTTCTCTTTCTAAGTTATTCACCTTATGCGATTCAACAGACATCACCTTACTATACTGGGGAGAATTTGTCAACTCATTTATTTAGTTTTCTTCAACTCTGCGAGCATATCTGCTTGTGCGTCTATAATATCTGCTTGTGCGTAACATCTCGTTTCCTCTACTTTGTCATGTTCATATGTTACAAAGAATTCAGCTTCTCTACGCCACTCATCTGCTCTTGCTCGCATGTCAGATATAGATTCAAAGTCTTCATTCTCCTTATCGTCCATTTCAACTACTTCTTCAAATACTTTCGTTATCTTATCTATCACCTTGTCAAACTCTTCACAAGTACAAATTGGTTCTCCCATATCAACTGTTACAACGAATTTTTCTTCAAATTTATTTTTCTGATCTTGGTCAGCTAAACATACATGGAAAGATGAATCACGCAATACACCTATATCATTTCTTAATTCATCTAAAAACTCTTTACTTACTTTCATTATCATACTTCTCTTTCATTAGTGAACCACCCAATGCCATTCAACAGACATCACCTTACTATACTGGGGAGAATTTGTCAACAAGTATTTTACTCATTTGGTTCTCAGATTGTCGTCGATTTCTTCGGGACATATATGAGAGGTGTCAATTGTTCCACCGCATGAAGGACAAGTAGTCGTAAAATCTCCAACTTGCTCAAGGAATGTCGCGTCAATGCCCATGTGATAGCCACAGATGCATTCAATAACTTCAAGTAATGCAATAGGATGCGTAGCTGATTCAAGTCGTTTCATTATATTCCTAGTGGGTTTTCTGTTACTAATGTGGTTTGGCCATTCAACAGCCATCACCATATACTACTGGAGCACTTGTCCCTAACCTTCCGATCTCGGATACATTGCTGCCATGTTGCGCCTGAACTCGTAGGTGGAGTAAGCATACGACTTCTGCATGTATGCTTCATCATCCCTGCGGCTTTTCAAGTAGGCAGACCCGTTGCTGCTCCACTTGGTTATAGGGGGGGCATAGCTGTGCGCCTCGGACCCAAGCATTGCCATCGCTGCCGTCACGAGAATCTGCGGCTCAATAATGAGTCCACACTCGACCTCACGACGCATCAACTCCCGATAGGTTGAGCGTTGGGATGCAAGCTCAGGCCAACCCGTCGAGTAGTTACCACCATCGTCACCGAAGACTATCGCGGTTGAGTAGCGATGTGTTCCCCCATACCACGGGTAGTGGTACAGATCGACAGGCTCATTGTCCTCTTCAGCCTTAAAGCTACCGAGATAGAGGCAGTAGTCCTCGCATCCCGATGTGCCTTTCCAGAACTTCGGCTGCTTCTGAAGCACGGCGATCTCGTACAACGACATGCCGAGTCCGTCACGCCTGCACAGGCGTTGCGCTATCGCCCGTTGCGCCCACCCTGCCACGGGTAGCGTTATGCTATCTATTGTCATCCACTCCTTTCTGTTATGAATGAAAGCGCCCGCACCCTGCCCGCGAAACCTCTGCGCCTTTGCGCCCACCAGGAACATCTCCGCTCGAATAATATTTGAATCTGATCTTCATAGTAAAAATTACTATTGGAGGTCTCCCCTCCTGCCGACGCTTCTGCCGTAGGGCTTCCCAACCCCATTGGCAGGAGGGGAGAGATTGTTAGAAGGTTTCGTAATCCTTTTCTTCGACCTTACGCCCAAGAGCGCGAAGGACTGAATTGACAGGACAGATGTATCCTGTCTTGCCGTCCTTGACTCGCGTCAGGAGGATAGGCTTCTTCCGAGCGCGAGTCCGTAAACCCTCGATGGTAAACTTCTCGCCGCAGAGGGTAATCTCTGCGCCCAAATCCTCAGTCTTCAAGCCATACAGCTTCGCCATTTTATTGAAAGCATCAGCTTCCTTAGTATTGACCGAGCCATCTTCGCTCAGAGTTGCTGCTTCGATCTTCATCGTCAGGTTGTTGTCGGCAAAACTACCGCCCTTGTACGAGAAGTTAATGCCCAACTCCTTGCCCAACTCCGCAAGGGCTTCCTCAACTCGCTCCCCTAGCATACGGCAGGTTGGGCGGTCAAAGGAAGTTACCTTCCCCGATGTTTTCGATGTCTTTCTCTTTGCCATGTTGTTCCTTTCTGTTGAGGGTCATTCCTCAATTTACAGATCGTACCGTAACATACTAACTGATGAAAGTCAAGAAAAGAAATCCCCCTCAGGAACCCCATGAAAGTTCCCAAGGAGGATGGTTTCTTCAGGGATAGTTATCTCCGCCCCATACGCGCCATGGTTCGTTCATAAACTTCTTTGACGGTGAGTTCCTCATCGAACTCCTTTTGGAAAGCTTTGGCATACCCTTGGTCAGACCAACGAATACCTGCTTCATTCCATCCGATATCTTTGCCATCATGCTCAGACTCCTCGAATTTTAACTTCTCGATACATTTTAGTTGGACAAGGAGGCGGGGATCAGGATGCAACGATTCAACGAGTTTCTTAAGGAAACAGTACCTCTGCTCGCAATGTTCGCAAACAAGTTCTTCAATAAGATCATGGAATCTCTTTTTGCTAATGCTCATTACGAGTGTTCATTCTACACTCGTAAATGTTTAGCCTTCTAAAAACTTACAGAAGAGGAAGATCTCCGACAACTGCTCGCATTTTGTCCGCATCAGCGGGTCCAATGGAGAAACCAACGGGAACCTTATGCATGGCTTCCTGCTTAGTCGGAGTAAGACGAACGTAAATGGTATCCGTCCAAAGAAACGTCGGCAGCTTCGCGTCCCGAGACTTAGCCTCAAAATGATTAAGAGCTTCGATATTCTGAACGCCCTTTACGAAGATGTAAGGATCGTCGATCCAATCCATGAAATCCGCCCCAAGTTCTCCTTCTTCAGGCAACTTGATGCCGATGAAGTCCTCGTCCTTAACGAAGTTCTCCTGAATCAAACGACGGGTCAGTTCCATATGAACGTGAGCAACCTGCGCTGTAAGCAGCCCCGTGTCCTTTGGGAGATCAAAGAGATCTGTACGAATAACAATTGTTTGTCCAATACTAGCCATTACTGAGTTCCTTCCGTTTGTTCTACAGTTTTATTATTACCTGAAAGTTTTTGAGTTGCGTAGCATCCCCCGATTATGATGACCCAAAAGATAATCCCAAAGAGTAATCCATAAATGATCCCCTTGGCAGGATTAAAACAATCTACAAAGATCGCTCTATCCAATTCGTCTTTATGGTCTAGATCATTCATCCCTCATTCTCCTGTGTTAATCATTGCAACCAATATACAGTAAACATTAATTAATGTCAAGAACTTTTTAACTCTAATACACAGTTTACATTCTCAAAATATTCTTCGATTTCTATGTATAGGTTATTCGAACCCTCTCAAGTTCAATCTCGATGGTCATTACCTTATTTGACTACATTCTTGCATGGCCAAGAGTAGATGTATCTGTGACCAATCCATATCCCTTTCAACTCTATCGACTGAATCAGACCAATCTTCATCAGCCACAGCGGGAAAGGTCAAGCCTTATTTTTCTTGAATTCACTCTTTGGACAATAGACCCAACCGTCTTGCAAAATCTGCTTGGCATCCTTCTCCCGAATGCGTTTAACTTTACCTGTCTGTTTATTCTTAATTGTCTTCATATAATCTCCTTATTGTGAAAATTCGGTTGTAGTTCTATGTACAAGTTATTCTTATGGTCTCCCCAGTCCCATAAGAATCAAAACAAATTCCGTATTCGTTCTCAAAATGTTCTTCGATTTCTATGCATCGGTCATCAAACCCTTCAGACTTAAAAGCTTCCAAACAACCACCATCTGAAAGCTCTTGCGCTGCTTCTGCATTTTCTTTCCACTCTAAAAGTAACGCTACTTTCTTTTCAAGTTCTACAAGAAGTTCATCTACTGTATCTAACTTATTTGACAAAATGGTTGACGGCGGAGTGGCATCATACTTTTTCATCTTCCTATCTCCTGTATTTGACTATTGCAAAAGTTAGCTATTGATTTGTAAATTAACTCTTCTTTCTCTTTCCATTGTTCCTGCGGATATTTTTCTACATACGATTCTACCCAATTCATAATCTCACCTTGTATCTCATTTATGTCATCATAAAGAGGCATGGGCAAATTAATTATATCTTTTACTTTCATATACTCTCTCCTGTGTTAATCATTGCAACCACTATAGTGTAAGCATTAATTAATGTCAAGAACCATTACAAACCAAACCTAGATAAATCCACCCTGCGATCAGACCTCTGACTGCCAGTCTGCTTACCACACTCAGGACAGTTGCTCGGTCCCGTCATCATCCCCCTATAGGACTTCACCCACTTGCAACCCTTAACCCTTGGAGTAGCAAACGGCAACCCAATACACTCATATCGAAAAACCCAGTCTTTAGTAGGAACATCACCCATAATCACTCTCCTGTGTTAATCATTGCAACCACTATATAATAAACATTAATTAATGTCAACAACTATTTTCAAGTTAAAAAATGGTGGGCCTTGAGGGATTTGAACCCCCGACCCAGTGATTATGAGTCACTCGCTCTGACCAACTGAGCTAAAGGCCCGAACTATACATTATGCGACCAGTCCAGTCCTGTGACGACAAAAGAAATCATATAATGTGTCTCTGACCAATTCATTTCACGGTCAACTCTATCGACTGAATCAGACCAATCTTTATCAGCCACATCGGGAAAGGCATCCTTATCCCACCATGCGTGAATGATTTCTGATTCGGGATCAAGTTTCTTCAAGTTTTTAATTATATCTTTTACTTTCATCTCACTCTCTCCAAAAAGTACCCCGATGCGAAGCAAAGGGGTAGAGACACAGGAAGAACTTCCAGTCTCAAGGTGCTAATCGACGCTTAGCAAAGCTACTGGAGAAGGGACTAGCCATCCCAGTTACAACTATTATAACGGAAAGCTCAACCTTTTCAAGAGTTTTCTTAATCAATTGCTCGATCCGAATCAATCCATAACTGTCGCTCATATTTCTGAGCTTTAATTGCCTCTTCAGTACTCAACTGAACCCAAAGAACATCCATGCGATCTGACGCTGCATTGAACGCTTCTGATTCCATAGCATTGTCAAACGCTCTCTTCTGACATCCCTTGAATTCAGTAAGTACTGACATACGAAAATCTCCTTATCTTTCGCGGTCTCCGCCCCATTCAGCAGCGAAATTAGCCTCTCGCTCTTCTCGCTCGCGCTGTTTGGAACGCCTCTCCGCGATTTCTTTCTCCTTCTTGAGTCGTATCTTACGCTTACGCTTATTGCGCATGCCCTTGACCTTGACCATCCCGCCTGTACTCCAACCGGGATACTTTACGGTTCCGTTTCCCATTTTAATCACCACCTTTTCGGTTATGGGATTATCGTTACTGTACTCTAACATACTCTCGGATCAAATCCAAGAGAAATCTTTCTTGCGAGCAAGTTCTGCCATCTCTCCATCTAGATCAGGCAAAACCTCAACCTTATGCCATGGCAAATATTCCTCATTCAACCACTTAAGATCAGACGCGGGTAACTGTTGTAGAGATTCTTGTACTTCAATCTGCTTCTCACGCCAGAGTTGCTGGACCTTAGGCTCCTTGAAGTTCGGACTCTTTAACGTTCGAACCAATTCCTTAACAGCTTCGAGTATCTGCTCCTTAGTCATTGTCATACCTTAGTCATACCTTTACTTATCCTTGATTGTGACTTTGTACTTACGGCAATCGATAATGTCCGCAAGCTCGGATTCGTTCAGGATGTCGCCAACCTTGCATCGCATGTTGTCAACGGTCTGTTTGACTTGGTACGTATCCGTTGTGCCTCTACGTATTACTGTAATCGTGGGCTTTGTCATAAGGTTCCTTTCAATTATGACTAGAGCCTATCACATCTCTATGACAATGTCAAGCCCCTTTTGCTTGAAGCTCCTGAAGTTTTTCCTCAGCAAAGTCCTCACCAATGTAAAACCTGCCGTCCGTAGCGTCAACCGCCTCAAGAATGTCTGCGCATTCAGCCTCTTGCAGAAGTCCTGACAGCTTGTTGTATGCCTCTTCCGAAATCCCGTTCTCGTCATCCAAGACGAGTAAAGCTAATTCCCTGATATCTTCGTTTTTCATAATAATCCCTTGCGTTTGGTTTCTCGTATTATAACAAGTTATTCAGTAGACTCAAGAACATTTGCTGATTCTTTTGGACCTTCCCAAATGATGGTCGCCGCGTCTTTCAGCCCGTGCTCTCGAACTTCACCGACGAACCATATACCGCCCCATATCAAAAGACCCACGACGGCAAGCTTTACCATCAGCCAAACGATGCCGCCAAAGACAGCGAAGTTCCATGTCTGATTGAACTTCTTATTGAAGCCTGATGTAAAAGTCTCATCTATCAAGTTACGATTCATTCTACTGCGCATTGTGCTCCTTACTGTAATTGCCCAATACGTTGACCGCAATGAGGGCAATACAAATTACGTTTCTGTTTAGCTTCAGCTTCTCTAGCAAGTTGGGCGATGTCATATCCTTCTTTGCATTTACTGCATTTTAGGAATAACCCCCGCTTCGATGGGATTCCTCGTCTTGTCACGGTGCTCTCCTTTGCTCATCCCTGAAGAGCGTCAGTTGTCATCAATTTCATCTCGCCAATTAAACTTTTGCTTTCGCTTCTCAGTTCGGTCTTTCATGGGACCGCCCTTCTTAGGAATTGGCTTACGTATTCCCTTGTACAATGCCTTCGGGTCATCAAGATGATGCCGCGTCTTTTTATTGCTTCTGCTCATGAGTAGCAAACTCCACCTTTACATCGATGTTCAACGAACGATTCCCGATCCCAAACTTAGGAAGTAGAATGTCATATAAGTCCAACGTTGTCAAGCTAGATTTGTAAAATTATTTGTCCCGACCTTCAGCCTTGAGTAACTCGTTGATTGCATCCATCTCTCCGTATGGAACATATGCTTCACGTCCAGTACCATCACAATGCGAACATTGGATGTTAATCAGGTCTTCACCTAAAAACTGTTTACGTAATATATTATTCTCTTCCTCTAATTTGTCCAAGTTATTAAAAATTATATCTTTGTCATAGTTAGAAATGGTAGACCAATCAATACTGTTTGCAATCTTTAACATATCAATACAAATATTATTAATTTTCTTTTCAAGCATTTCTACGGTACTGTGATAATATGGATTTTCCATGTTCTTTTTACTCCTTTAATGTTTTAATTCGTAGCCCGTACCATTACAATAAGGAACTCAGCTTACGGCGTTACGCGATTAATGACGCCTCGGTTTCGCGAATCGCAGCGGCTGATTTCCTCCCTCGGGGCTGTGGTCTGTAGTTATTACATCTATTGTATTTTAGGCGTTTTACGCGACCATTGAAATTAAGCATTCGCACCAACGAGAGATTCTTGTCTTCTGAATCATAGTGAACAACCGTGTCGCCCACCAACAAACCGATGTGTGGCACGGGTGGCCATTCCTGACTTCTCCAAGCGCCGGACCACGAAACAATTACAGGGCGTCCACGTCGAAACCTAACCCACGCAATGAGCATAATGGTAATACAATTACGCATATTTGCCTCCTGAGTTAAAAGAAATGGGCGACCCGCCGAATGCTCGAAACAACTTCGAACAAAGCTCAGCGGGACGCCTGCCACCGAAAGCAGTATAAGATAAGTCCCCGTTGTGCCATCTGACAATCCTGAATCGAGCACCTTTCCATATGCGAGTCCTCTTCATAACGATCTACTTAGGCTGTTGCCTTGGCTTTCTTAGTTTTACGTTTCTTACGATTTGGACCCCGAACAACTCCGCCGCATGAACGACATTTGTAATTATCCAAAAGCTCCTCAGTAGAGATGCCCATCTTCTCCGCCTTGTCTCGAATGTTCTGAGGAACGATATGAACAGGTTTAGAACAACCTACGCATTGTACCTGCTTAGGGAACCCGACGTTCTCAGCCTTCGGCTTCCGTCCCCGACTCTTGCCCTTCAACCATGATCCCCATTCAGGATTACAACTACGGCAGAGGTATTCATCGCAGTAAGCTTTGATCTGTTTAGCGTCTCCGCCCGTCTGTTCATAAACGCTCTTGGCGTTGATCGTACATTCCTTACCGCAGTCCTTCCCATTGCAGTTGACTGTTCGAGGGATGTTCTTGTAAAGAGGATTACGAGCTTTGCCGCGCTTGCGAGGTTGACAGCCTGAACATTGATAGGCGTCCAAGAACTCTTTCAATGCCGCCGCTCGCTCATCCCCTTCTAGATATTTGATGCCTGCTTTTTTGACGAGCGTTCCGGGAGGCATGTAATCAGAAGTATCGCAACAGTCAGCAGTACATGCAACCTGTCGAGGAAGATCAGCGTATTCTCCTCGGGGCTTACGAGCCGCCCGTGCAGTCGCCATCTTCTCTTGGTTCTCTTGCTGAACGGCAAGGATGCCGTTTTGGATCTCAGTTTGAATCTCAACAGGAAGCTGTTTCCATACGTCGAGATATTCCAATATGTCTTGGTCAACGTTACGAGGGTTTAACCTGTAGCATCTGAAATCGCATGATAGAGCATTGTCAGTAACTACTAGCCATGTTTGAATGAGATTACAGTTGGGGAAAAACTTGACGAAGTAATGAGTTTGATCGAGCTTATCAACGAACTGTTGATATCCTGAGAATAATTTGTCAGCTTGGGACATCGGTCCTTTCCTCCAAAGTTATGTTGGAGACCAATATATCAGATACAGAAAGAGATTGCAAGAAAAAAGCGAGGGCATATTTCAGCCCTCGCTTTTTCAAGCTGAGGCTTACGCCGTTGCGGGTGAGGGCTGAGCTTCCTTGCTCTCCGCCGTCTCCGCCGTCTCCGCCGTCTCCGCCGTCTCCGCCTTGGCAGTCTTGCCCGACTTCTGCGCGTCGATGTCCTTCTTTAGAGCGCGGACCCGCTTATCAAGCGGATTCTTGCGCCAACGCAGAACGAAACGAGCAGGCTCGCCTTCCTTCTTGCGCTTGTCTAAGAAGTAAAGCTGACCCTGCGAGGACATGTTACCCCGAGGATCGCCGCCGCGAGTCGAAACGCCTTCATCACGGGGAGACAATACAACCGTTACATCCGCAACAGCATTGCTCTCCAACAGATCAGCGCGACTGATACCCTTCTGCCCTGCCTTGCGGAGCGCATCGAATACCTTCGAGTAGGCGGAACCGTCTCGATATGGATTTTTGTTTGCAGCCATGTTACTATACCTTTCCTTTGGTTTGTTTTACTTTTCGATCATCTGTGCCATACTCTAACACATTCCAATGGGGAAGTCAAGATCTAATTTCAACTTGTCTGTGTCGTCCTTCTTTCCTCATTGTCTGCGCATACTCTATCACATCCTGAAAACTTTTGCAAGTTATTTTTTCAATTATCTTCACCATAGGAATGCCTCTATAGTCACCCGTCCGACGAGAGCAGCATATTGACCCTGTTCTCCCGAACTTCTGCAACGGCTTCCTGAATGTCTTCAACCGATGTAACCAATTTGTTTGCCGGTCCAAACGCCTCCGATGCATTGCCAAGATCCTTGATCTTAACCGACTTCAACGCAGCTTGGATCTGATTCGCATGAAAATCCATGTCATCCAAAACCGAATCAACATCTCGTTGCCGTTGATAATCCTTCAATAGCTTGATCTGCGTCTCAACCATATCCCAATCGATCTGATTGATGATCTGAAGAAAAGCTCCGCCCAATCGCCCATAACTCAATTGCGTATACCTGCCCGTAACATAAGCATATGCCGAGCGCTCTCCCGGACGAAAGTCGCTGTCAACCAAATCCTCCAATACCCAATTTGTCGCTTGCTGTATATTCATACTTGTCTCTCCTTGTTTTTCCTATAATTTTTATATTTCTTTAAATTAGTACACCCAGAGGGACTTGAACCCCCGACTCCGAGTTTAGAAAACTCGTACTCTATCCAACTGAGTTATAGGTGCATTAAATTGTCTCGCTCTATCCAACTGAGCTACCGAGGTAGACGCTTATCCCATGTCTTCATGTCAAGAGCCTTCCATTGTTGCCCCCAGTATGGACGCCCTTGGATAATACTAGCTTCGACCCCTTGTTACTCCCCGCTCCATAACCCGCGCCCCTTGGACCCGAGGTATGTATTGTATGTACGTTGGGATACGCTGTACCATACATTTCCTTCAACAACTTCGCGTTGTAAACAGGAACCAATGTCCGATCCCCTTCATGGTATTGACGCCCTTCGGATTCGGCTTGCTCTTTAGCAACTTCAACCTCTACCTTGTTAATAGCCGCTTGACGATTCTCATTCATCTTCTTCGAGTAGCCGCTTATGACTCCCCGCATAAATGAAGCCTTGCTCAACTTAGTATAGCTATGATAATACTCGCCGCTTTCCTTAGCCTCCAATCGCTTCTTAGTCTTCTCAGCATGGACTTCCTTCTTATGAGCCTCATACAATAACTCAGCCTGATTCAATAGAGCATGACCTACATACTCCGCAATGTCAATCTTGTCAGGCTCCCCAAACAATTCCAAACGCTTCGTACCATCCGGTCCCCATGTACGAATATGTTTGACATCATAATGATCATGCAAGAAATCGCCCAAACCCCACATGTATGATCCCCAACGCTTGAACAATGGACCAAAGGGACGAGTAACATAGAGACGCTCTGTACCCATGACAGCCGTCATAGCAATGTCATAGCGCAACATTAACTCCCGAGCCTTACGCATAAAGGCATCTGCCTCTTCATCCGTAGCAGCAGAATCATTGGCATGAATGATGATCTTGCGTACCTTGTTTACCATGGGAGAAGAATCATCGCCCTTGAAACTTGCCAAGAACGTATGCGAATCGCAACGTACAGGCTCAATGTTGACAATCTTGCAAGCTTCCTTCCAAGCTTCCCCATGAGCAACGCCGTAACAATCCATATCAAATATCTCTGATACGATCTGATGCGCTATCTCATGACGCATTACATGCTCAACAGCCGCCCATTCATAATTGCGCAACAGCATAGCTGAAAACGTCATGAGACGGCTTGAAGGATTCCATGACCCCCATTTGTAATTCGTGTCAGGATTGATATCAAAGACCGGCGACTTCAAATCCTTACGAGTATGCTTGTTGACTTCTCGTTGAATCTTATAGAAAGACGACTCCAATCGGTATATCCATACCTTGTCACAATCGCTCTCAAATTTCCCAAACCCATTACGTCCGTTATTTGGCATATCAATAGTTCCTTTCTCTATTGTTGAAACCTAAAGGTATCATAAGACCGTGTATTTGTCAAGCTACTTCGTCAAGTATCTCTCCGTTCTGATAACTACCCAAAGATTTCTGAGTAACCTTGAACCATACCCGCTCATAAGAAGCGCCTTTGATATGATGAGGATTTGACTTCAGCGCAATCAACTCCCCCTTCTTATAACGCTGCCCGTCAGATCCAAATCCAACAGTTCCCAAGATCTCAATGTATTCAACCTTGAAATCATCATCCCAGAAACGAGGATAGTTCTCGCTTAAGTCTCGCGCTACCCCCTCAGCAATATGAGACATCGAAAAGGAACCGACATGCCATCGCTCGCCGTTTTCCTTAACGACCCATATGGTAGCCGATGCCTCTAACAGGTTGGTTGCTTCCAACTTCGCCATAGCCATCTTCGGACAATGCCCCCAATACTTATTGGTATGACATTGGATCTGAGGCTTGTTTCGATATTGTCCCCCGCATTCATATGTAGGACCATGAAAATGGTCCATATCCTTCTTCACGCTAGAAGTACAACTCGGACATGTCTCCGGGAAATTAGGCATACCTGCGCCTACAGGCATCCAAAGTTCTTCATATCTTGCGTTGAGCTTACTCATACTCCGTCCTCCTTTTTGATTATCAATGTATCCATACTAACACAACTTACAACAAATTGCAAGTATAAAATACTTCACGCCAAACTTTTTACGCCCGTTCTCATCACCTCTAGTATCGCTGTTTCCATCGTTCCCCCCTTTTGTTTTAAAATGACGAGACAATGATCCCACCATCGAATTCGATTAACTGTCCGTGCTCGTTGATGTAGTCGCGGATTGCCGTCTCGTAATCGATCAGTTCATCGTCGGACATATCGTCGGTAGGCACAGCCGCATCGCTATTCCCCAGTTCATCAAAAGATGCTCTGTCACTCCCGAAATACTCGCAAGCCCAACCGATCAGGCAGGAATACTCAGAAAAATCGCACCGGATAGCAACCCGATCAAACTCTATCGGCTCTCCGCCGCAATCCTCTTCCATTTGCTCCAGATACTCTACTATAGCGTGTGCTCCTGCGTAGCTCCATGTGGCATTATCGTCTTGTAGCAGTAAGTGCGCGGACTGACCTGTCGTTAGCGTTTCAATCATAATCTCTCTCCTTTTTGATTATCAATGTATCCATACTAACACAACTTACAACAAATTGCAAGCATGAAATTCTTCACACCAAACTTTTTACAACCTTCACGCCAGAATCAACCATTCATAGGAAATTTACGCCCATCTCAAGAATTTCACGCCAGAATCAACCATTCATAGGAAAAATGATATCTCACGCCAGATATTCCTACGAAAAAATGCAACTTCACGCCAGAAATATTATGCTTGACAGAATAATGCTTGACAACATAAGCCGCTTATGATACAATGGGGGATTTTTCTCTCACGCCAAATATCCCCTTCACGCTAGAATGTTTCTTCTTATTTTACACTTGACAATACCCTTTCTCTCCACAACTCTCCCATTTCTTTTGGTAAATGGCTTCAGAATCATTTGGTAAAGGGGACGATAGAGATTGCTGCCTAAGGCTATTGCGTAAGTTTAAATAGATATAAATTAATAAAGAAGGGCATTCAAATGTATGTCATGCATACAGATTTACATCTCCGTATTTCCGGGAGAGATCAGTCGGGGGGTTGTTTGTATCGCCTTATCCATCATGCGAGATCCCGGAATAGATCTGGATTTTTCGAAAAGATATAGAATCGCTTCAGTCCAAATAAAAACCCCAAGGAGTCTTATACCTCATCATGGTCATATTCACGCACTTCAATCCAAGATATCAAATAGCAGAATAGGAATAGATCCAGATACAGAGAAAGTGCTTTTCGAAAGTATTGAAACCCCAATCTAAATTTCAGGAAACAAGGAGTATGCAAATTCATCAGTAGGTATTCAATTCAACAAATTCCCTAAGCTCAAGACAGAGTCAATAAGGAACTCTCCATCCAAGATGGAAGGGTAGGCACAGCGATTTACACAGTGTCCAACAGAAAAAACTTCGCTGATTGGATAGAGATCGACCTCTCCCTCAAACTCTTTGCTGGAAACATAGGTCCAAATATAATCTTCACGCAACGGCGCGGACTTAAGTTGGACTTCAATCCAGTTGACGCAGTTGCCCGAATCTCCTCGCTTAGGGATACTATCGAGAAACTGGACTATCGGGGCTAAGTTCTCGTCTTGATCAATGATAATTATACTATTAACTCGGCTTTGTTTGGTCATAACTTCGGTCCTATGGCAATACTTTCTGAACTTTCTGAACTTCCTGTTTCTAATATAATCAACTTACAGTTTAATTATATAGCAAAACCACAAGAAATCGCATGAATTTATTCAGTGAATATTCTTTTTACCATTCGTCCGCGCTTACCTGATGAGACTTGAATTCCTTAGGGATCTCAGGCTCATACGTAGAGCTATGATCAGATGACGTAGAAACATCCTTTAAAAAAGATTTCTTGCTACGCGCATTCCGTGTATGTGTCTTACGAGGATCTTCATCCAACAATTGCGTTGTACGACATGTAGCTCCGCAGCGTATGCATTGAACCATTGTCTTCTTGCCTTCAACGATATCATCAGTTGTAACATATCCGCCGCAACCTTCTTCTCGACAAAAACCCAAATTCTTTAAAGTACGTAGGGTTCCCTTAGGCTGCTCATCACATTCAGTGAATGTATTTTTACGAGGTCTTCCCCGTCCCCGCTTATTTCGCTGATCCTCTACCTTTGCCTTAGGCGGTCTCCCGCGTTTCTTAGGAGCGCATTCAGTGGATGGCGCAACAGCGCATTCCGTGGATGGCGTAGGAGCGCATTCCGTGGAAGATCCTACGGAGCTAGTAGAAGATCCTGTGGAGCTAGTAGATGTCTTTTTGACTACTTTCTTCTTGGTAACTACTTTCTTAGCTACTTTCTTCTTAGTAACTACTTTCTTCTTAGTAACTACTTTCTTAGCTGCCTTCTTCTTGGTAACTGTTTTCTTAGCTACTTTCTTTTTCTTAGCCATGTGATTTCCTTCTATTGTACTTTTTTATATGTTTCGAATCCATCAAACCGTTTGTGGATCGCCTTCTGTACTTCATCCTTGAGTTTAAGCTCTAAATCCATTCTCGATATCCTGCCTTGAGTTGTTGAGAATACGCGCTGAATCGCTATACGCGCATGCCCAACTAGATCCATCTCAAGATCTATTCCAACCCCCTTAGCAAATTCCAAATCCCCATGGGTAAAAGGATATTCTCGATTACGTCCAGTAGCATCTCCATCAAATTTCAACTTAGGAGGTTCTATCTTTAATCCCGATGGAGATCTCGATGGACCCACTAAAGCCGGAGGATCTGCTCCTACCTTTCTATTAAGCTCCTTAAGCTCCTCAATAATTGTATCATTCGGATCTTTTTCAGCCTTAAACTCTTTCGCAACAATATTACCTATATCAGGAGCATATGTCCATTCAAAATCAACCTCCAAGGTCATATCATCAATATTCCATAACCCATAGCCTTTATTGACAGCTTCTTTGCGTATTGTCTCAATGCCCTGCGCAACTCCCAAATCGATTAATTCCTGACGATCCTTTTCGCTCAAAGCATCTTTATGTTCAAGACTAAATTTAGCATAGGCTCTCGTCTCATATAGGATGAAGATCAATACTCCGGCAAGGGTTAAGACCAATAATACCCATGGCAATACATATAGCCGCCAGAACATTCCACTTCGTGCTTCTTTTATCTCTTCTTTAGCAGTTACTTCTGTCTTCATTTACTACCAATTCTACAACTTTTTCATAAAAATTCAATGCTTTTCTTAGTAAAACTTCAGTTCACGCCAGATATTCATACGTAAAACTGTCAGTTCACGACAGTTTCTAGCATTTCTACCTACTCTTTTCCCCTAAAGAGTCGCATTTCTACCTACTCTTTTCCCCTAAAGAGTCGCATTACGCTACTCTTTTCCCCCACCTAGCCCCATCTAGCCCCACTTCGCTCCACCTTTCAACCCCTCAAACCCACTGAATAACATTCCACAAAGAGTAATTTTTACTATTTGGTGCTATGATTTCTGCATCACTATAGGTAGTAAAAGCTGTGCGCCTTGGCGAGTAATTTTTACTATTGGTTTTTTGTGAAAACGAACGTAGCGATTAAAAACGGCTAGTTTCGTGCAAAACCGCAGATATAAAAGGCTACAAACCTTAATATCCGCTAATCATCCATAAACTATTGCGTAATCGTTTATGATAGTGTCGATATGCTTGTTTCATATGTATTATGATCCTACGCATTCAGTGCATGTCCTTTCAAACAATCCTCGCATAGTTTAATGACTTGGTAAGTAACAGCGGGTTTATTACCGCATGCTTTACATGTCGGAGGGTTCTTTTTGAACTCCTCATAACTTATTTTACGCGCAGGATTAACAGGTGCATTCAGTGCATGCCAAATAGGAGCCTGAAATTCATTAGGTTTACTATCATCTTTAGCACTTTTTTGGGGTCTAAGTATTACCTCAAGTTCTACGTCATTCCATCCTTTTTCTAGGATAGGTTGA